>Ga0209480_10000304_pt1 | contig 41968 bp, 50 predicted proteins | sample JI61114C2DNA_FD_187501 | JGI IMG/M metagenome (GOLD analysis project Ga0209480, IMG submission 187501) | Wastewater effluent complex algal communities from Wisconsin, to seasonally profile nutrient transformation and Carbon sequestration -... | ecosystem: Engineered > WWTP > Effluent > Algae... | reverse complement strand
GCCGAAGGCATGGCCAAGAAGATCGTCGATGGCGAAGCGCCCAGCATTCTTGCCGACGCTGTCATCTACTCGCTCGACATGGGCGCGCTGCTGGCCGGCACCCGCTATCGCGGCGACTTCGAAGAGCGTCTGAAAGCCGTCGTGAAGGAACTGGAAGAACAGCCCAAGGCTGTCCTCTTCATCGACGAGATTCACACCGTTATCGGCGCCGGCGCCACGTCCGGCGGCGCGATGGATGCGTCGAACCTGCTGAAGCCTGCGCTGCAGTCAGGCACGCTGCGCTGCATGGGCTCGACGACCTACAAGGAATATCGCCAGCACTTCGAGAAGGACCGGGCGCTGGCTCGCCGCTTCCAGAAGATCGACGTGGTGGAGCCCTCGATCGACGACACGATCAAGATCGTGATGGGCCTCAAGCCCTACTTCGAGGAATTCCACGGCCTGAAATACACCAACGAGGCCATCCGCATCGCGGTTGATCTCTCGGCCAAGTACATCACGGACCGCAAGCTGCCCGACAAGGCGATCGACGTGATCGACGAAGCCGGCGCCGCGCAGTGGCTGGTGCCCGAGAACAAGCGCCGCAAGCAGATCGGCGCCCGCGAGGTCGAGCTTGTCATCTCCAAGATGGCGCGCATCCCGGCCAAGCAGGTCTCGAAGTCCGACGCAGAACAGCTGAAGTCTCTCGAGAAGGATCTCCAGCGCGTCGTGTTCGGACAGGACAAGGCGATCACGGCCCTGGCCGCCGCCATCAAGCTTGCGCGTGCAGGGCTGCGTGAGCCCAACAAGCCTATCGGCTGCTACCTGTTCTCCGGCCCCACGGGCGTCGGCAAGACGGAAGTCGCCAAGCAGCTTGGCTCTATCCTCGGCGTGGAAATGCTCCGCTTCGACATGTCGGAGTATATGGAACGCCACACGGTCTCGCGCCTCATCGGCGCGCCTCCGGGCTATGTCGGCTTCGACCAGGGCGGCCTGCTGACCGACGGTGTCGACCAGCATCCGCACTGCGTCCTCCTGCTCGACGAGATCGAGAAGGCCCACCCGGACCTGTTCAACATCCTCTTGCAGGTGATGGACAACGGCACGCTCACCGATGCGAACGGCAAGAAGGTCGACTTCAGGAACGTGATCCTCATCATGACCACGAACGCGGGCGCTTCCGACGCCGCCAAGGAGTCCATCGGCTTCGGCCGCGGCAAGCGCGAAGGCGAGGACGAGGAGGCAATCAAGCGCCTGTTCACCCCCGAATTCCGCAACCGCCTCGACGCGACAATCCCGTTCTCAGGCCTCTCGCCAGAGATCATCGAGATGGTGGTCGACAAGTTCATCCTGCAGCTGGAGACCCAGCTGGCCGATCGCAATGTCACCATCGCGCTGACACCCAAGGCCCGCAAATGGCTTGCCGTGCGCGGCTACGACGAAGCTTTCGGCGCGCGTCCGCTGGGCCGCCTGATCCAGGAGCACGTCAAGAAACCGATGGCCGACGAGCTTCTGTTCGGCTCGCTCCAGAAGGGCGGCGGCGTCAAGATCGACATCGACAAGAACGATCCGGACAAGCTGTCGTTCAAGTTCATCGCCGAGCCCAAGGCGACGACGAAGGAAAAGAACGAACCGGAAGCGGTGGACTAGTCAGCCAGCGCAGGAATATGGAAGGGCGGCTCGCAAGGGCCGCCCTTCTGGTTTTCAATCGAGGCACTGATGGTCAAATACATCGCCAAGGCCAACAACGATGTGCTCTCGCATTGCCAGTGCACCGATGCGCTTGCCGCCGGTCCCGCGCAGCTCGATTGCCCCTGGTGCGGTTGCGGCTGGCTGTTCAGCTGCATCAAGTGCCGCAAGGCCTTCACGTTCGGCCGCGTCGTCGACGTCGATCGCACCTACACCGCCATCGTGCACGAGGACTTCACGAATCGCGGCGTCAGCGCTGAAGACGAGGACATCGAGCACGGCGCGGAGTGGATGGCCGGAGCGCTCGCCGATCTCTCGATCGGCGACATCGTTGTCTATCTCGATGGATCGTATCTGCCGCTCGACACCGAAAACTTTGCCTATGACGGCTGGCACGCCCAGCACGACTTCGACCGCCTGCCGCACGCCATCGCTCTTGAGCAGCCGAACGCGCTGCGCGAAACGCTCGGCGTGAGAGAGTACTGGGACGAGCGCGAACTCGTGGACGAGGAAGCCGAAGACGAAAGCGACGAGTAGATCGTCGCGCTAGGGCGCGGGCGTCGCCGTGTCCGCATCGGTTGAGGCGCCTTGTTGCGTCGGCCAGACGACCGGGAAGGGCGGGGCTGCGGCCGCAGCGCAATCGTTCCAGCGCAGCTCCCTCAGTGCGAAGCGCGCGCCGTCCCACTCATATTCCCCCTCGCTGCCGCAGCCGCCGTGACCGGCGCTCTTGCGGAAGGTGGAGAGAACGCCCGTGCCGGCGTCGATCTCCGCCATGCTGACTTGGTCGGACGCGAACCAGCCTTCGGTGTCATAGTCGGGGAAGGAGAGCAGTTCGGGTTTCTCGCCGGTGCGGATCGCGAACAGGCGGTGCGTGGTGGAATAGGCGCCCACGCTGCAGCCGAGCATGACGATCGCGCCGTTCTCCAGCCCGACCACTTTTGAATCCACCGGCGCATCATCCGGGCGGACGCAGCCGCCAACGGCGTCGCTGATCGTCTGCGCAGCAGCGATCAATGCGGCGTCACCATCCAGAGAGGCGGAAGTCATTCCATCGGTGGCGGCAGCACCCTCCGGGCCGCCACACCCGGCGAGCAGGAGCGCGATCGCCGGCCCAGCAAGGGCAAGGCCAAAAGCCGTTCGAGTTCCCCGACGCATCATGTCCTCCTGCAGGCGGGCCAGTGATGACGAAACATTACTGCAAATCAATGGCTAGACGGCGCTCAAACCGGGGATAACGCAGGCCAACCTGCGGCTACCAGTCGCCGGAAACCGGCTGCCCGCCGAAGATTTCGGCCAGACGGCGCCGGGTGCCGGCCGTCGTGCCTTCGGGCGGGGCAAGGGGGTCGAAAAAGCCGGTTTCGGCGATTTCCCCGCGCTGGGTGGCCTCAACCTGCCGCCAGCGGTCGACCCGGAAGAGCAGCACGTGATCGTTGGGAAAGAAGGCATGATTGGCGTGGATCGACGCCAGGCGCAGGTCTGCCGGTGCGGCATCAACGCCTGCTTCTTCCAGCAATTCCCGCTGGATCGACTCCAGCGCCGTTTCGCCCCTTTCGATACCTCCGCCGGGCATGTGCCAGCCGGGAGTATAGGTATGCCGCAGCAGCAGGACGCGGCCCTGATCGTCCACAACCACGCCGCGAACGCCCAGCGTCATGGGGCGCTGCATGCGCCACCACGTCTGGAATGCCCGGTCGCGGAGGGTCCGTCTTCTCAAGAGAGAGCCTTGTTCTTTCCGGGTTTCGGACCCGCAGGAAATCCGCTAGGACAGGCCCAATCGAGACTCAAGTATTCCCGGTTCCGGGCGCGTTCGCCGTAAGGAGACTTTCGTGGCTGCTGTGTACGCTATTCTTGCCGTGGTTGTGACCTTCGGCCTGCTGAACCTGATCGAATACCGCCGCCTGGACTAACTCTTCGACCAGATTATCTGGACTGATCCCGTCTTGCGGGTCACGGTCCCTTGGGGGAGGGATGTCCAAGCGTAGGGGGTAACAGCCGTGCTCACAGGCGCCATCGTTGTCCTCATCGCCGGTTTCGGCATCCTGATCTATTCGGCGGACTGCCTCGTGCGCGGCGCGCTGTCGGCAGCCTACAAGGCGAACGTCTCGCCCCTTCTGGTCGGCATCGTCATTGTCGGCTTCGGAACGTCGCTGCCTGAGTTCATCATCTCGGTTCAGGCCGCCACCAATGGCAGCGCCGGCCTCGCGCACGGCAACATCATCGGCTCCAACATCGCCAACATCCTGCTGGTGCTGGCGCTTCCCGCGCTGATCTTCCCCATCGCCACTGCCGCCCCGCGCATGCGGATCACTGCATTCTTCATGCTGCTCTGCACGGCTGCTTGGATTGGCATCTCGCTGTTCTTCGGTCTCACGCAATGGATCGGCATCGGCTTCATCGTCGCGCTGGTGATCTACCTTTTTGTATCCTGGTCCGTCGCCCGCAAGGACATGACCGAGGACACCAAGGAAGAACTGGAGCTGATGAAGAAGCCGATGTGGCGCATGATCATGCTGATCCTCATCGGTCTGGTCGGCCTGCCGCTCGGCTCGCGCCTGCTGCTCGACGGCGGCATCTCGCTGGGCCAGGAGCTGAACGCGAGCGAGACCATCGTCGGTCTGACGGTTCTTGCGCTCGGATCATCGTTGCCGGAATTGGGCGCCTGCATCGCCGCCGCTGTGCGCAAGCAGAGCGACGTCGCCATGGGCAACATCCTTGGCTCGAACATCTTCAACATCCTCGGCGCGGGCGGCGTTGTCGCCATCCTGGCCCCGCGCGCGGCGCTGAGCCCCGAATTCACGGCCTTCAGCAACTGGGCGATGGCGGGCGCGGCCGTTCTCGTCACGCTCGTGGTTTTCCTCCGCCGCCGCATCGGCATCGGCACCGGGCTCGTCTTCCTTGCCCTGTACGTGGCCTATCTCGCCGGTCTCTACAACAACTGGTCTTTCCAGGGCATCGGCGACCTGATCATCGAGCCGGCAGCGCACAGCCCGACCTAATCCGAAATCGTCTTCGGCGTTACATAGGCCTGCAGCCGCCAGGCCGAGGCCTCATCCGCGCGCCCAAACACCGCGCCCGCCGCTGTCGGAAACTTCGCTCGCACTGCTGACTCCAGCGCGTTGTTGCGATGGGCCAGGCGGCTCGCCAGTTCGTGCAGCCCCGGATTGTGGGCGACCAGCATCACATTCCTTGCGCCGGTCGCCTCGGCTGCGCGCATCAGCGTGTCGGTGTCGGCCAGATAAAGCGTGTCCAGGAATTCCACCGTCACATCGGGAAACCAGCTGGCGACCAGCGCCCATGTCTCGCGCGTGCGGTTGGCGGAAGAGACCAGCACAATCTCCGGCTCGGCCCCCGCGCCGGCCAGCGCCTCGCCGATGCCGGGCGCATCCTCGCGGCCACGCGCGGCGAGGGGGCGGTCGAAGTCCTCCCCCGTGTCGGAGTTTGCCGCCGCCTTGGCGTGGCGAAGAAGAACAAGCTGGCGCATGCGACCCCAGAATCTGACGCGGCTAGCTCTGCCGCATTCTCCCGTGCATTGCCAAGGGGATAGCCCGCAAAGACGACGACACGATGGCCGCAGGCCTGGCGGATTTAATCCTGCCGCCTCTTGTGCAATGCAATATGATGACCATCATATATACAGACCGGACAAGGGAGACATCACATGACCCGGGCTGTCATCGCAGGATATGCGCGCACGCCATTTCACTTCGCCAACAAGGGCAAACTTGTGGGCGTGAGGCCGGACGACCTCGCCGCCATCGCCATCAAGGGGCTTGTCGAACGCACGGGGGTCGACCCGAAGACGCTGGAGGATGTCGTGCTCGGCACGGCCTATCCGGAGGCGGAGCAGGGCTCCAACATTGCGCGACTGGCGGCGTTGCTGGCCGGGCTGCCGATCGAGCTGGGCGGCATCACTATGAACCGGTTCTGCGGTTCGTCCATGTCCGCCATCCACTATGCCGTGGGCCAGATCGCCATTGGCGCGGGCGAGGCCTTCATCGCCGGCGGCGTCGAAAGCATGACGCGCGTGCCGCAGGGCGGCTTCAACCACTCGCCCAATCCGCGCTTCAAGGGGAAGGCGCAGAAGGATCCTGACGTGATGCTCGACGCCTATATCTCGATGGGCGAGACGGCGGAGAATGTGGCGCGGCAGTACAACATCTCGCGCGCCGACCAGGAAAAGCTCGCCTACGTCTCGCAGATGAAGGCTGCTGAAGCGCAGCGCGAAGGCCGCCTGCGCGATGAGATCGTGCCGGTGAAGACGGCTGACGGAATTGTCGATCAGGATGGCACGCTGCGCCCGGGAACGACGCCGGAGGGACTTGCGGGCCTGAAGCCTGCGTTCCGCGCCGATGGCACGGTGACGGCGGGCACATCGTCTCCGCTCACCGATGGCGCGGCGATGACGCTCATCACCTCGGAAGACTATGCGAAGCGTCATGGCCTTGAGGTTCTCGGCCGCATTCGTTCGGTCGCCATTGCGGGCGTGCCGCCGGAAATCATGGGGATGGGCCCTGTGCCGGCTTCGCAGAAGGCGCTGGCGCGGGCGGGCCTCATCATGCGGGATATTGATGTGGTGGAGATCAACGAGGCGTTCGGGTCCCAGGCTGTGGCCAGTATTCGAGAGCTGGGGATCCCGATGGAGAAGGTCAACATAGACGGCGGCGGCATTTCCATCGGCCACCCGCTGGGCGCCACCGGCGCGCGCATCACGGCGAAGGCTGCGCAGATCATGAAGCGTGAAGGCAAGCGCTACGCTCTCGCCACACAATGCATCGGCGGCGGGCAGGGCATCGCGACAGTGATCGAAGCAGTCTGACGCATCCCCGAAAAAGGAACCGCCGCCGGCCTCGGGGGAAGGGGCCGGCGGCGGTGTCGTCACGCGGGTCTGAGGGGGTATCAGACGGGGCCGACGAAACCGGAGATCAGTCCGACCTGGGCGGCCACCGCCATGAAAGCGACGAAGCCCATGAAGCAATTCGCGATGGTGTGGCCGAGGGTCATTTGCGTGGTCCTTGATGAATTCGCTTGTGGGTTCGGAGAGATGCTCAGACCGGGCCGATCATGCCGGTGACCATGCCGACCTGGGCGGCCAGCGCCATGAAGGCGAGCAGGCCCATGAAGCAGTTCGCGATGGTTTGACCGATGATCATTTTGCGTCCCCTGGTGTTTCGTCCCGGGCGGTCATCCGTCCGGTGTGAATACTGTTTAGGACGCCCCCGCCGGGCCCGATGTGCTGTGCAACACAGGGCCGGAGATTTTTCGGAAGTTTCTGCAAAGGCCTGAAAAGGCGGGCCTATCTCACCACGAAGCGGAGGATGGGGCCGGTCCACTGGACGCCGTCGCCCTGCAGCGTTTCGGCCTTTAATACCCCGGCGGCGGCAATCACACGCGGCCAGAACGCCAGCGCTGGCGGATTGAGCGCGCTGATTGCGATCTCCCACTGGCCGGGATGCATTCGGATCAGGTCGACCGCCGCCCGCCCGCCTACGCCATCGCGCCGGAACGTGCGCATCACGAAGAACTCGCCCATGTTGAAATCCACGGGCCGGTTGCAGTGGGAGCGCTTGTTGAGCAGGGCGAAGCCGGCGAGCTGGCCGCCCGCGCGGATGAACCACACCGAGCGATCCGGCTCGCCCCAGTATTCATCCAGCCGAAGGAGGTCCGCGAAGCGGCCATCCTCCTCGACAGCCAGCTTCCGCTGCCCCGAGAGGAACTCGCTGAAATCGTGGATGTAGAGTTGAACAAGATTCGCCAGCGTTTCGCGCTGCGATGGTTCGGCGCGTTCGAGGCTGACGCGGTTCATTTCATCGTCCCCAAAAAAACTGAAACGGGCGACCCCTTCGAGCCGCCCGCCTCTCTAGCCTTTGACACACACCACCTGCTTCAAGGTGTGAACCACCTCGATCAGGTCGCTCTGCGCGGCGATGACGGCGTCGATGTCCTTGTAGGCCATCGGCGTTTCGTCGATCACGCCCTGGTCCTTGCGGCATTCCACGCCTTCGGTCGCCTCGCGGTGATCCTTCAGCGTGAACGTCGCCTTCGCCTTGGTGCGTGACATCGCGCGGCCTGCGCCGTGCGAGCACGAGCAGAACGAGTCCCGGTTTCCCTTGCCGCGCACGATGAACGATTTCGCGCCCATCGAGCCCGGGATGATGCCCAGCTCTCCCTCGCCCGCACGCACGGCGCCCTTGCGGGTCACCCACACGTCGGCGCCGAAGTGGTGTTCCTTCTCCACATAGTTGTGGTGGCAGTTCACCGCGTGAGCCCCGAGCTTGAACTTCGGCAGATGCTCGCGCATCGCCTGCAGTGTCCGCTCCATCATCGCTTCGCGGTTGGCGCGGGCATAGTCCTGCGCCCAGCCGACCGCTTCGATGTAGTCCTCGAAGATCGGCTCGCCCTCGACGAAGAAGGCGAGATCCTGATCCGGCACATGGTAACCAAGCACGCGCTTCTCGAGGGCCTTGCGGGCCATCTCGATGAAGTACTGCCCGATCTGGTTGCCCGTGCCGCGCGAGCCCGAGTGCAGCATTACCCAGACAAAGCCACGCTCATCGAGGCAGACTTCGACGAAGTGGTTCCCCGAGCCAAGCGTGCCAAGCTGCGCGCCGACCTTGTGGTTCGGAACGCGCTTGTGCTTGTCGCGGATGCGATCGAGGCGCGGTTCGAGGTCGGAGTTGCGCCAGCGCGAGATGACGGAATCCGGCGTCGTGCCGAACTCGCCATTGCGGCCAACGCCCGCCGGGACCTTGCGCTCGATTTCCGAGCGCAGTTTCGCCAGCGAGTCCGGCAGGTGTTCCGCGCGCAGCGTGGTTTCCACCGCCATCATCCCGCAGCCGATGTCGACGCCGACAGCGGCCGGGATGATCGCGCCTTTGGTCGGGATCACCGAGCCAACGGTTGCACCGCGTCCGAAGTGGACGTCGGGCATGACGGCGAGGTGGGAGTGCACGAAGGGCAATCCCGCCACGTTTTCCAGCTGTTCACGGGCTGCGTCCTCGACGGGAACGCCCTTGACCCAGGCCTTGATGCGGCCGCCCTGGGCCGTTTCGAATACTTCAAACGTGCTCATCACACGTCACTCCTTGTTGCGCTCCCCTCCGCGCACTCCGGGAGATTATCATTGTCCTGAGTCCCCGAGGAAACCTGGACAACAAAAAACCCTCCGGCGAACTGCGCGGAGGGTTCGGTTTGGATCAGCGGATCGCTGAGCCCCTGGACCTATCCCTCCATGCGAACGCGATCGCACGCCAGTGGCAGTGCGAGCATCGCGGTCTGATTTTCGTAGCGCCGTTTCATCGGGGCCTGTCCGAAAAGAGGTTGGTCCAAGGCGCGGGGGTTTGATGGAAGAATGCGGCGGCGTCAAGGCGCCGCACGCATCCTGTCCATCGTTTCACGTCGTCACTTCGCCAGCGTGTAGATCATGCAGACGCTTGCCTGGATGGTCTGAGGGTTTGCATCGCTCGGCAGGTCGAGCGCGGCGAGGTCCTTCTCCGTGATCGTGATTGTCTGTCCGCCGACCTGGCCACCAGCGATTGGCGGCGGCGGTGGCGGGGGAGGCGGAGGAGGCGGTGGAGGCGGCGGCGGGGGCGCATAGCCGGAGTAGCCATAGTCTCCGCTCAACACGCGCGCGACCTGGCCCGACGACCAGTTGCCCATGCATGAGTCATTGCCTTCCTGCACGACGAGAAGATCGCCGAGGCGACCGCCTGCCGCGCTGGCGGCGAGCTGCGCGCGGGCGCGCGCGTCCTTCGCGGCTTCGTCGAGCGCGCGGCGCTGAAGCTCCGGCGTCTGTTCGAGATAGATGCTGATGGGGTTCACATCCTGCGGCCCGAGCGCCAGCGCTGCTGCGCGAGCGCGACCGGCGAGAGCGGGATCGGTGAGCACGACGACCATCGTCACGCGCGCCTGATACCCATCGACCTGATCGGGCCGATAGTTGGTCTGCATATTGCCGTCCTTGTCGCGGTACTGCTTGTAGTACGCCTCGACAGTGACGCTGGTGGTGATGCGCGACTTGTCGCCCGCGACTTTCTTGAGGGCGTCATAAGCGATCTTCGACCTGGCGACGGCCTTGCGCATCGCTTCGTCGGATTTTGCATCGGTCTCGACAAAGGCGAGGTCGAAGCGCGCGCGGTTCGGCGCAACTTCGACGAGAGCGCGGCCAAGTCCCTCGACGACGGGCTTGTCCCACCAGTAGGGGCGTACATACGGATCCCCGTTCTGGGCAAGAGCTGCTGGCGCAGCCAAGGCTGTCGCCGTGGCGGCGAGAAGCATGTGTTTCAAGTTCATCGAGAGACCCCTGTTTCGACCCTACGCAGACGATACCCGGGTTTCAACGCGCCCCCGAGTGAATCCCGAGCGAGAATGGGCCACGGCGGCGGATTTCGCGCAACAACGATCTCACCTTTCGGACGGCGGCGGCTCATGCTTGTGTGCGGCCATTCTTGCGCAGCAGGGGAGCAAGTCGCCGATGATGGTCGCCGCATCTATGTGGGAATGGACGCGAAGCCATCCCTGGCGCGCGGCGGCCTGGCTCGTGCTGGTCGTGCTGACGCTGGTGTCGCTTCGCGTGTGTGCGGCCCAGCCGCGGCTGGATCGCGACTGGGTGGATAATCTTGCCCTGATGCCGGACGTGGAAATGACCGAGACGGGTTTTGCGCTCGATGGTGTGACAGACTGGACGTACACGGACGAGGGGCCGGCCGCGAAGAATGTCGGCGGCTTTGCGGCGAACTTTGCCGACCTGCGCAATGTCTGGTTCGTGGTGGAGCCGCAGCCGGGCGGGGATTACGCGGCGCACACGCTGGTGCTGTTTGAATTCGGGGGCGACAGGATTGTGGGCCTCACGGTGGAGGCGCGGCTGGAGAAGGGCGAGACGTATGACGCCATCGCCGGCATGTTCAACAATTTCGAGCTTGCCTATGTCTGGTCGACCGCGCGCGATCTTCTGGAGCGGCGTGTGACGTATCTCGACAAGCAAGTGTACGTTTATCCGCTGGCGCTGTCTGACCAGCAGGAGGGCGACTTCCTCAAGGCGCTGATCGGCCAGACAGTTGAGGTGAGCGCACGGCCGCGTTTCTATAACACGTTCACATCGAACTGCACGAACGAGCTGGCGAAGGTGGCGAAGCTGGACTGGCATTATTCGTGGGTGCTCACGGGGTATTCGCCGCAGCGGTTGTTCGAGCTGAAGATGATCCCGGGGGCGACGTTCGATGCGGCGAGGGCGACCGCGCTGATGTCGGAAGAGATCGGCGGGTGGAATGATCTTGGGGCGGCGGAATTTGATGCCGCTCTGCTGGGGCAGTTGCGGAAGAGGTATGGGGAGTAGTGCGGGCAGAACCACGAGGGCGGCGAACGGATTGCCCAAACGACCGCTCCTTCACACCTTGCGATTGACGCATTTCGCTTCCACCTTCCTCCCATGCCCACCGCCATCTCCACCCCCGCACGCACGACACTCCACCAGCGCATCGCTGAGCTCGCGCCGGGCGTTGAGCTTCTGTTGCCCGAGGGCGAGGGGCCGTTTCCCGTTGCGATCCAGATGCATGGATGTGGCGGGAAGAAGAAGTTGCAGGCGCGGTGGGCGGCTGTTGCGCGATCGGCCGGATGGGCGGTCGTGGTGGTTGACAGTTTCGCACATCGTGGGATCTCGCAGCTGGCGGCTTATGCGACTGTGTGCACGGGGCTGCAGCTGTGGGGGCGTGAGCGGGCGGGTGATCTGTTTGCGATGATGGAGTGGGCGCGGCAGCAGCCGTGGGCGGATGCGCGCCGCATCGTTGTGGCGGGGTGGAGCCATGGCGCGTGGACGACGCTGGATGCGATGTCGATGCAGCCGGGCGCGCCGATGACCAAGGCGGCGCGCATGGCGGACATTCCCGATGAGCCATTCGCGGGCGTGGTGGGCGCGTTCCTTCTTTATCCGTGGCAGGGCATTGGCGCGATGGCGCCGCGGGCTGGTCTTCGCATCGACGTTCCGATCCGCGCGATCGTGGGCACGAAGGACAGTGTCGTTGGCGGCAAGGGCGTGATCCGTGCGCTGACCAACATGAAAACCCCGTCATCTCCGATCGCGGTGGAAGTGTTCGAAGGCGCAACGCATGCATTCGACGAACTGGAGGCGCAGGACTGGCGCAATCGGTACGATCCCGTGCTGACGGAGCGCGCGCATAGGCTTTATGCGGAGTTCCTGAAGGGGCTCGCCTGAACGCGGCCGTCTTCTGCATGAACTTTTTTCCATACCGTCCGTATCCGGAACTCGTGTCCGTTCGCGGCGTTAGACGGTCGGTGCAAACCGCCTTGTTCGCACGCGCATGCGTGCGACTTGGGGTTTGTGCACGACGTGGAAATGCAAAGGCGACCGTTCTGGTGTCGTCACAAACAAAGGAATTCCCCTCATGTCCTGGATGAAGAAACACGCAACGACCGCTCGGGCAGTCGCAGTCGTCGCGTTTGGCGGCCTCGCTCTCAGCGCCTGCGCCACCAACGGTTATGTCGACGAACAGATCGCCATGGTGAACAGCCGCATCGAGCAGGTTGACGCGCGCGCGCAGGCCGCCGCCCAGCGTGCCGAAGCTGCGAACACGGCTGCCCAGTCGGCCGCCACGGAAGCCCGCAACGCCGCGACCGCCGCCAACGGCGCCGCGACCGAAGCGCGCTCGGCCACGCAGCGTCTCGACCAGATGAATGGCCGGATCGATGCAATGGAAGCCGCGCCGGTCCGCACGCCGCGGGGCTAGTTCCCGGCAGGAACGGGTCACATTTTGGCCTTGGGGCCGGGTTCTGTTATGCAGGACCCGGCCCGTCGGGTCACAAGCCCACCAAAACACGAGGCAGTCATCATTCCCGTTGATCTCAAGGGTGTTTTCCGGATTGCCGTCATCTCGCTGGGGATGGCGGTCGGCGGAGCTTCGATGCTGGGCGCTGTGGCGCAGACGACCGGTGAGGCCAGGATCGATGAAGTGGATCCGGGGCAACCTGTCGCGAACGCTGTGATCGAACTGGCGGGCTGGGTGATCGCGACTGAAGATCATCGCGACTATCCGTTCGCCATCATCGACAAGTCTGCGGCGCAGGTTCTGGTCTTTGGCGGCGATGGAAAGCTGAAGGGTCTTGCGCCTGTGCTGGTTGGATCGGCCGACGGCGATCATTCGGCGCCCGGAGTTGGCGATCGCGAACTGAAGGATATTCCGGCCAAGGACCGCACGACGCCGGCCGGGCGTTTTGTCGCCGGCTATGGCCCGGCGACGGGCGGGCAGCGCGTGCTGTGGGTCGACTATGAAACGGCGGTGTCGATCCATCCCATCGCCACGGGAAACCGCGCGGAGAAGCGCGAGGAGCGGCTGGCGACGCCGACGCCGGACGACAACCGGATCACGCATGGCTGCATCAACGTCTCGCAGGAATTCTACGACAAGGTTGTGCGCGCCACCTTCGCGAAGGGCGGCGTGTTCTATGTGTTGCCGGACGACATGACGATGGAAGAAGCGTTCCCCGGGTTCGGGAACGCCAATCTGGCGACGTCTGTGGTTGGGGCGTTCAGCATGTCGAGCCTCACCGAGGCTGCGGGCGGCAAGTAGGCGTCGCGTCTTCCGGTCTTTCTGTTCTCAGTTCAGCTACTCAGCAGCCTGCCGCACGACGGCGGGCTTGTATTGCGTTGCGTCTGTGGTGTGGGCGGGATGGCCGTAGCTATCGAGCATGCGCTCGATCTTCTTCACCAGCATACGATCCGTTGCGCCGCGCAGGCCGGGGATGGCGCCGCCGAGGGCATAGAAGCCCTTGCGGGCGCCGATAAAGAGGCTGCAGGCGATGAAGGTGGCCCAATCGAGCGCACCGATTTTCACGCCCATGTCGGCAGCTTTCTTTTTGTCGCCGCCGAGGAAGGAGAGCAGGAAGAAGATTTTCGAGAAGCGGCGTTCGATGCGGTCGAAGATCTTGCTGCCGAGCTTCTCGTCGGGCGGAAGGTAGGCCGCGAGTGTGGCGCGGGTAAGTTCGCCGCAGGTCTTGTCGTCGAAGCCTTTGCGGAGCGTCTGTTCATAGAGAACCATCATGTCGACCATGTCTTTCGGCGTCGCGGGCGCGAGTTCTTCGGGAAGGCCGAGCAGGAAGCAGCGATAGCGTGAGAGTTCGACGCGGGCGCGCTCGACATCGGTGTACTGGAAGCGGCCCTTGCCGGTGATCTTGAAGGCGAGCAGGAATGTGCCGATGAGGCCAGCGGGCATCTGGTCGACCTGCGGGATTGGGATGCCGAAGGTTTTCACGTCCCACATGTTTGAGCGCCTGAGCGCATTGAAGCGGACCATCGAGTGCATCAGGCGCACCATGGCTGCCGACTTGAAGCCGGGACCGAAGCGTTCGAGCGCGCCGGGCAGTGTGCTCGTCATGAAGAAGCTGGCGGTGTCCTTCACGCGGCGGGCGGCGGTGTCGCTGGAGAGCGTGCCGGTGAGCGCCATGGGCAGGGCGGAGTACTTGTTCATGAAGGTGGCGATGAAGGCGCCGCGAATGACGAAGGGGGAATAGTTGGCCGCATCCTCGCGCGATTGCCGCGCGCCTTCCTCCACGAGTTTCATGTCGACCCAGTCGGGCGTGGCTTCCATTGCGCGGATGAAGTTCACGAGCTCGGGCGGGGCGTCCGGCACGGACTCGACGCCATGATCGCACGCCTGTTTCAGCATGCCGATGAGGCCGCGGAATCCGTAGGTGGGCATGAGCGCGGCGTAAGCGTCCGCCACGGTGTCGCCGAGCATGGTGTAGGCGCGCATGCGGGCGACTTTTTCGGTGTCGGCCAGGAGCTGTGGCCGCATGTGATCGAACTTGCTCTGCGAGGGGCCTTCCAGCACGGGCTCGTCGGCGAAGCGTTCGGGCTTGGTGGTGAAATCCACGTCGCCATAGAGGGCGGGCAGGTTGGATTTCTGCGAGGCGACTTTCGCCTGGAGCTGGTCGAGCGTGAGCATGAGCGCGTCCTCTGCTGCATTACGCGAACGGCAGGGTGGAGTAATCCGCGGTTTCCGCAAGTGTGTCGTGGCGGAAGGGCTTCAGGCTGGCGTCCAGACGTATTCCAGCTTGAGGCCATCGGGGTCGGCGAAGAAGACGGCGTAGTAGCCGCGGCCTTCATTGTAGCGCGGATAGTCGGCGGGGGCATCGAGGATGGTTGCGCCGAAGGCGAGGAGCTTGGCGTGGAGCGCATCGACGTCGGCGCGGGTATCTGCGCGCCAGGCGAGGTGGTGAAGGCCGGAGGTGCGGCGATCGTGGGCGCGGTCGGCGTCGGGACCTGTGGCGGGGCGGATGCCGATCGACTCCGATCCACCGGGCATGTCCCATTCGCCGCCGCCCTGGGGATACGGCTTGCCCTTCACATAGCCCATGTGGGTGAGCACGAGATCATAGAGTGGCTCGGCCGCCGCGATGTTGCGAACCGAGAGATCGACGTGGTGGACGCGGCCGGGCATCAGAGATCCTTCTGCGGTGCCACGCGGACATCGCCGGCGGGCGGCGTGTAGGCGTATTCGAGCTTGAGGCCGTCGGGATCTGCGAAGAAGACGGCGTAGTAGCCCGTGCCGTATTCAGGATAGGCGGCGGGCGGATCGAGAATGTCGGCGCCGAACTTCTTCAGCTTGCGGTAGAGCGCGTCGACATCCGTTTTCGATTTTGCGCGCAGGGCGAAGTGATGCAGGCCCGGCGAGTAGCGATCTTGGCGGCGGGTGGCGCCGCGCCCCTTCGCCCTGAGGATGGCGATGCTGGGATAGCGCTTGTTTGCGTAGCCGAAGCCCGCCCAGTCATCGCCCGCGCTCTTCAGCGTGAAGCCGCAATGTCCGAGGAAGAGCTCGTAGAGCGGGCGCGCGGCCACGGGGTCGGAGACGGTGAGGTCGATGTGGTGGAAGAAATTGCTCATGCGGAAATTGTGCGATGGGGGCGGCGGGGCGTCCAGCCAGATAAACTCGGGGTGGGGATGACGTAGCGGGCGTGTCGCGTGACGCGTAGCGCGCGTGAGGCGTGCGTGAGGCGCGTGGCGGGCACGGCTGCGCGGCGCGCTTAGCGGCAAACGAGGCGCGGGGTCGCGTTCTCGCAGATGGCTGGGAGTTGGGAGGCTTGCGGTGGAGCTGGGTCATGTTGTGTCGGGCTCCGTGTAGCTCAGCGCGAAGTAGAGGAGCGCTTCCGAGAAGTCGTAGTGGAACGGGATGATCGTGCCGGCCATCGCGACGGAGACAGCCAAGTGGCCGACTGCCTTTGGCGCGGCGATGAGGGAGAGGCGGTAGGCGATCTCCCGGCGTCTCGCCATGGCGATGGCGGCGCGGCGGATCAGCTCTTCCGGGTTGGCGACGAGTTCCTTGAGAAGTGCGAGGCGCGCCTGCAGGGCTTGCGTGGAGAGAAGCTGGGGGAGGGATTTCTTCTCTAGCTTCGGTTGTGCGGGCTCCGTGGGTGAGCGGCGTGGCCGTGTGTCGGGGTCTTGCGTGGCCTGGCGGTATTGTTCGTTGAAGGCCGCCTTTGCTTCGGTGAGGTCTCGCGTGGCGTGCCAGCGGAGATAGTCCTCGGGCGTCATCTCGGGTGGCTCTTTCGAGATGGGGGCGCGGTGCTGCGCGTTCGGCCTGCCAGCGCTCTGCGCGCTTCGGCGGGTGGACGGTCCGGAGGTCAGCGTGTCGGAGTAGGCGCGCGTGTGCGTGCCCTTAGTGTGTGGGCTGGCGCCTCGCGTCGCGGAGGTGTCGACAGCGACTGTGGTGGTGAGGCGCTTGTCGGATTTCGACCAGCGGATGGTGAAGAGACGAAAGCCTCTGCCGGCGCGGACGATGCGCTTCGTGGATTGTCTTGCTCGGGACTTGGCGTCGGTCTTCGGGGGTGGAGACCAGCGGGCGGTGATGTCGAGCGTGATCGCGGTGGCGGCGACGAGGACAAGGCGGCGGAGGAGCGCTTCGATCTCGAAGATCGTGGTGCGCAGCGGGGCGAGTTCTTCGTGGGTGAGTTGGTCGCGGGAGTGTTCGTGGTTGTGCATCGCCGCGCTGATCCATTGGCGGAGGCGTTGCCAGAGGGGCTCGAGGGCGGTGTTGAGGATGGCGGCTTTGGCCGGATGCATGCGTGGAAGAGTACGCGCGGATTTGGGCCGGCTGAATTAGGAAAGCCCCATCCTACAAATGGCGAGCGCAGCGCTTTGATTTTGTGGGTGGAGATTTTTCTCCGTCCTACAGTTGTGCGTACGCGGTTTCCCACAAATGCGCTCTATCGAGAGACCCCCTCCGTCTCGCGCGCAAGTGCGCGCGATCCACCTCTCCCAGTCGCGTGGCGACTTGGGGAGGAAGGAGGCCGCTGTCGATATCATCAACGGTGTCATCCCGGGCGAGCGTAGCGAGGCCCGGGATCAATCGAGACGGTGTCGAGGTGGAGGAGTGGGTCCCGGATAGCGCTACGCGCTTCCGGGATGACAGGGGTGTGTGAGGTCGCGCCTATTCCAGCGCGCCGCCCGCGTTCGGTTTCGACTGGAGCTGGATGTAGTTCTGGATGCCCATGCGGTCGATCAGGTCGAACTGGGTTTCGAGATAGTCGACGTGCTCTTCCTCGTTGTGGAGGATCTTGTTGAGCAGGTCGCGGGAGCCGTAGTCGCGGACTTTCTCGCAGTATTCGATGCCGTCGCGCAGGAGGGGGATGGCCATCTGTTCGGTCTTGAGATCGCACTCGAGGATCTCCTTGACGTTCTCGCCGATGAAGAGCTTGCCCAGGTCCTGCAGGTTGGGGAGGCCTTCGAGGAAGAGGATGCGTTCGATCAGCCAGTCGGCGTGATGCATCTCCTCGATCGATTCATCGTGCTCCTTCTTTGCCAGTTCGGAGACGCCCCAGTCCTTCAGGATGCGCGAGTGCAGGAAGTACTGGTTGATGGCGGTCAGCTCGTTCTTGAGCGCCTGGTTGAGGAATTCGATGACCTTGGCGTCGCCTTTCATGGCGTGCTCCCTTTGATTCTGCGGGCCGCGAGGGTGGGGAAGGCGGCCGACACGGCATAAACGCGCGAACAGGCTTAATGAGCCTGAGTCACGTTAGTGCGCAACTTGTTTTTATTGGAATTTTTTGAGAATGCGAGGAATTGGCGTTCGCAAAAGCAGCCGTTTGCCTTGAGAATCGCTACTCGGCAGCGACCAGCTGGCGGGCGTCGTCATAGCCGCCGCTGCAGGACTGTTCGCGGATCATGCCGCAGACCGTTTCGCAGCATTTTCCGCAGTTTATCGTGGTGTCGTGGTGGCGGTGAACCTGCGCAGGGGAGCGAGCGCCCGCCGCGATGGCGTCGTTCACTTTCGTCGTATTGAGGCCCCGACATACGCAGATGATCATGAGAACGATTTGCAGTGGTTTGCGACTGATTGTCAATCGCCTGTTGCAAGCGATGGGCCTGGCGGGGTGTCGCAGGGGGTCGGTGGTGGGCCGGTGGGGGCCGCGCCTCGTCCTTCGACGGGCTCAGGATGAGGCGCTCCCGCGCCCGGCGGGTTCGACGATAGGCCTCATCCTGAGCTTGTCGAAGGACGAGGCCGTGCTCGCCGATCCTACCGCTTCATCCTCGGCAGGGCGTCCGGCAGGTTCGCGGCGGTCAGGGCGAAGTGGGCCATGATGACGGCGTTGCGGCGGAGGTCTTCGGGCTGGAGGGCTTCGTAGAAGTCCAGGTTGGTGTGGTGGGTCTTGGGTTCGTATTCGAGCGGGTCCTGGATGAACTGGAAGCCGGGGAGGCCCGCCGCGTCGAACGAGGCGTGGTCGGTGGAGCCGGTCGAGCGCATCGACATGTGGGTGGCGCCGAGGTCGCGGATGGGGTCGAGCCAGTCGCGGAAGATGGGGGCGATGGCCCGGTTGCCCTGACAGTGGACGCCGCGGATGGAGCCGGCGCCGTTGTCGAGGTTGAAGTAGACTTGGAACTTCGCGTGCGAGGGTTTTATCGGCTGGACCTCGCCGCGCGGATTGGTCCGCACCGGCGCGCCGCGGACGCCGCCGAAGTGCTTGGCGACATAGAGGCGTGAGCCGATGAGGCCCTGCTCCTCGCCATTCCACAGGCAGACGCGGATGGTTCGCGCTGGCGTGGCGCCGCTGGCCTTGAGGAGGCGCATGGCTTCGAGGGCGGAGGAACAGGCGCCGCCATTGTCTGTCGCGCCGGTGGAGGCGTGCCAGGAATCGAAGTGGCCGCCGATGATGACGATCTCGTCGGGCTTCGTCGCGCCGCGTATCTCGCCGACGATGTTGAACATTTCGGGCTTGTCGTGCCAAGCGTTGACGATGTCGGCCTCGATGGTGACGGGCTGGCCCTGCATCAGCGAGCGGGCGATGCGGCCATAGTGTTCGGCTTCGATGGCGATGCGCGGGATCTGGCGGTCGGGCGGATCGAGCGGGTGGCCGCCGAGCACGTTGACGACGCCGTGGCCCTTGTTGGTGGTGAGGATGCCGAGCGCGCCTTCGGCGATGAAGAAGGGCGTGCGGTCGATTGGCGTGGCGGCGCGCGGCGGGGGCGAGCCGGGAGGAGACGCGGGGGCGGCGCCCTGTTCGGGCGGGCGCGCGGGGGTTTCGAGCGCGTCGAGCTGTTCGGGCGTGAGACGGCGGGCGACGGGGTCCCACTGGGCGCGGAGGTCTGCGGGAGCGGCGGGGAGGATCCATTTGCCGCGCAGCTTGCCGGCGCGTTTGGCGCGCAGGTCCGTCATGTCGGTTTCTTCGACGAGGACGGCTTCGCCCGTGACGAGGCCCTTGGTGCCGGGCGTCCAGGCGAGCGACATGCCGGTGATGGGGAAGGCGTTGGGCGTCTTGGCGTGAAGATAGAATTTCTCGTTCGACCAGCCGCGCGGGAAGCCGTTGTTGGTGCCGGTCGGGTCTTCGGGCCAGGGCTCGAGGGCGGCGCCTTCAAGGCCCCAGCCTTTCATCTTCTCGACCACCCATTCGGCGGACTTGCGGATGCCGGGGGAGCCAGAGAGGCGCGGGCCCAGCACATCCATCATGTAACTGGCGGTCTTCATCACCTCGGAGGTGGAGTCGTTGAGGCCCATGAGGCGCATGCGGGAGAGCGCCTCGTAATCGATGGCGGCGTTCTGGGCGAAGGCGCGGCTGGAGGTGAGCAGGGGGACAAGCGCCACGCCGGCGGCGGCCGTCATGAAGGACCTGCGATTCATCCGATTCCCCTCCCGAGGGTCTAGCTGCGGAGGACTATAGGGGCGTTCGCGGCGGCGTCGATTGGGGGTGTCATGGCGCGGGGATCGAGGCGTGCTAGGCTCGGCGCATGGACACTTTCATCATTGGCGCGATCATTTTCCTGGTGGTGGTGGCGGTTGCGCCGTTCCTGCTGATGCGCGGGCAGTTCGGGAAGCCGAAGGGCAAGGCGGGCAAGGATGGCGGGGCAGATGTGGCCGTGATGACGGCGGCCGGGTCTGGCGGAGGCAAGGCGAAGGGCCATTCCAGCGACACTGATGGAAACGGGGATGGAAGCGGGGATGGGGGCGGCGATGGCGGCGGTGGTGGGGAATAGAGAGGCGGGCCGATGGACTGGCTGACGACGCTCTACATTATCCTTGGGATCGGCGGGGTGACGGCGGTCGTGTCGCTTTTCATCCCCCGGGACACCGATCCCGAGATCGGCAGGGACAATGGGGATGGGCCGGTGATTCCGGTCCCGGACGCCGACGGATCGGTCATGGGGGCCGGAAAGGGCGGGGCGGACGACGATATGGATCCCGGCACCGGCGATGGGGACGGGGACGCGGACCTGCTCAACTAAGCTGGAATTGGGGGCGACAGCGGCCGGAATCCCACGTAAAGGCCGATGGTTACCGCCGGGAAGAGGGGAGTGCACCCGTCCGGCGGTCAATTACGTCCCCGGCGGTTGACAAGCCCGGGGGTCAACTGTAGCTGCACGCGTTCGAATTTCAGACCTGAACGCCTATCGAAGAAAGGCTCCGCGAGGGAGCATGACAACCGTTTCCGTTAAACCGGCTGATGCCGTGAATAAATGGGTCGTGATCGACGCCGAAGGCGTGGTCGTGGGCCGTCTGGCGTCCTACATCGCCCTGCGCCTGCGCGGTAAGCACCGCCCCGACTACACCCCGCACGTCGACCTCGGCGACCACATCGTGGTCATCAATGCCGAGAAAGTCGCGATGACGGGCCGCAAGATGGTGCGCAAGCAGTATCATCGCCACACCGGTCACCCGGGCGGCATCAAGACGACCACGCCGCAGAAGATTCTCGCCTCGAAATTCCCCGAGCGCGTGGTCGAGCTGGCTGTGAAGCGCATGATGCCGGGCGAGAGCCCGCTGGCGCGCAAGCAGTTCTCGAAACTGCGCGTCTATGCCGGCACCGAGCATCCGCACGCGGCGCAGAACCCTGAAGTCGTCGACTTCAAATCCAAGAACTCCAAGAACGTGAAAGTCTCCTGATCATGGCCGAGACCGTCGAATCCCTTGGCAGCATCAAAGACCTTGGCGTGAAGGCTTCTGAAGCCAAAGCGCCGGCTGTCGCCAACATCGACAAGCTGGGGCGTTCCTACGCTACCGGCCGCCGCAAGACCGCCACCGCCCGCGTCTGGGTGAAACGCGGCACCGGCAAGATCATCGTCAACGGCAAGGTGATCGAAGAGTACTTCGCGCGCCCCGTTCTGCGCCTGATGATCCGCCAGCCGCTTGAAGCCGCCAAACGCGAAACCGAAGTGGACGTTGTCTGCACGGTCAAGGGTTCGGGCCACACCGGCCAGGCCGGCGCTGTGCGTCACGGCATTGCTCGCGCGCTCGTCGAGTTCGAACCGGATCTGCGCGTTGCGATGCGCCCGGGCAAGTTCCTCACGCGCGACCCGCGCGCCGTCGAACGCAAAAAATACGGCAAGGCCGGCGCCCGCCGTTCCTTCCAGTTCTCGAAGCGCTAGTACGCCTCGACTTCTGCTTATCGAGGGGCGCTTCGGGAAACCGGAGCGCCCTTTTGGTTTTTGGGATTGGGCGCACTATGGAATTCAGCGAACTCAATGCAGAGGAGCGTTCCTACTTCGACGATTCGCGGCTGGCAGTCGTAAAGTTTGCTCAGTCTTTAGGTCGGCTCTGGCCGCCTGCCGATCCGGACGAAGGTGTAAGAACGCTTCAACTTATCCACGACGCGAAGCTGTATGACACCGTTCGCTACTATCAAGCGCTCAGCATCTGCCTAGGTGATCTGATGAGCATGACGTCGCCGCTGAAGTGGATACACTTGGAGCATGACAATGGCGGTGGGGCGTTCCTGCAATGGAAGGAAACGGACATCGCACTCAACGTCCTGATCGCCTTCGAGAAGCGTGTCGCGGCTGGAGAGGAGATCGATGTGCAGAATATCTTCAATGGCTTTATTGAGCGAGCCATCGAGATCGAGAAGGCAGAGTTGGAATGACCGCTAAAGTCTTCATCGATGGCGAGGCCGGGACGACGGGCCTGCAGATCCGGCAGCGGCTGGAGCGGCGTCGCGATCTGCAGGTGATCTCGATCGATCCGGAGCGGCGGAAGGACCCGGCTGCGCGGGCGGCGATGCTCAATGAAGCGGACGCGGTGATCCTTTGCCTGCCGGATGATGCGGCGAAGGAGGCGGTGCGTCTCGTCACGAACGAGCGGACGGTGATCATCGATGCCTCGACCGCGCATCGCGTTGATCCGCACTGGGTCTATGGCTTTGCCGAGATGGAAGACGGCCATCGCGTGATGATCGAGCGCTCGAAGCGGATTTCGAATCCGGGGTGCTATCCGACGGGCTTCATCGGCCTGATGGCGCCGCTGGTTCGCGCGGGACTTGTGCCGGCGTCGGCGCCGATCACGGTGAATGCGGTGTCGGGATATACGGGCGGCGGCAAGGGACTGATCGAGGAGTTTGAGGCGCCGAGGCCGGAGACGACGCACGATGCGTTTCGCGCCTATGGCTACACGCTGGCGCATAAGCATGTGCCGGAGATGACGCGTTACTCGGGGCTGGCGCACGCGCCGGTGTTTGCGCCGGCGGTGGGACGCTATGCGCAGGGCATGCTGGTGGAGGTTCCGCTGCAGCTGTGGTCGATGCCGGGGAGCGTGACGCCGAAGATGCTGCGCGAGGCGCTGGCGGATTCCTATCAGGGCGAAAAATTCGTCAGCGTGGCGGGCGAGGAAGAGACCGCGAACCTGCAGAAGACGCGCGCGGGTGCGGGCGGCTATGTCGATGCGCTTGATCCCGAGGCGCTGAACAACACGAACAACATGAAGCTGTATGTGTTCGGCAACGAGGCGGCGCAGCAGGCGCGGCTGGTGGCTGTGCTGGACAATCTCGGCAAGGGCGCGTCGGGGGCTGCGGTGCAGAACCTCAATATCGCGCTGGGACTGGATGAGGCCGCGGGGCTGTAGGGCGGCGAATGCCGACGACCTGCTGACTGTTTGGGAGATCGGGATGAAAGCTCTGTTGAAACGCGTCGCGCTAGTGGCGGTCAGTCTCGCGGCGGCGGGATGCGCCGCGATGGATGCGGGTCATGGCGCGCACCACGCGGTGTCGCAACTGGTGTTCATTGGCGACAGCAATCTCGACATCGGCCGCGCCTCCACCGAGCGCGAGGGCGACACGCAGGACGGGAAAGTCGTGCCGCCGAATACGGTCGGCAGGCGTTCGTCGAACGCCGAGATCCTGCCTGAATTCCTGAGCAGCCGGCTGGGCCTCAAACAGGCGAACTATGCGTGGGGCGGCGCGACGTCCGGCATGACGAACATCATCGGCGGGGATGGCGCGCCTGACCTGCGCAATACCGGCCTGCTGGCGCAGATGGCGGAGTTCGAGGCGGCGCTTGGCGGCAAGCCGGCTGATGCGCAGGCGCTCTACATGGTGATGGCGGGATCGAACGACCTGGCAGCGGTCGACAAGGCCGATCAGGCGGCGGTCGATGTGGCGATCGCGGGAGCGGTTGCCAATCTGCGTGGCGCGATCAGGAAGCTGGATGCGCTGGGGGCGGAGTTCATCGTGGTGGGCACGCGGACGCCGCGGCCTGTGCTGTCGGAGCATGACCGGGCAGCCGACGAGCCCAGCACCGATGCGAAGAACGACGCCGCTGGCCGGCAGCTGAACGTCGCCATCCGGAAGCTGGTGGCGGAACTGGATGCGGAGCTGGGCGCGGACGTCGAGGTTTATGATTTCTATGCGGACATCCGCGATGTGATCGCGCATGCGGAGGCCTATGGGCTGTCGCCTTATTCTGCGGATCCGGCGAACTACTGCACGGCCGAGGGGCGGAGCGATTGCAGCCGGCTGATCAATTATGACGCCGCGCACAAGACCACGGCTGTGCACGCCATTCTCGCGGACAAGTTCATTGAACGGTTCGGGCTGAGCGCGCAATAGGCCCGCCGGGGCGCTCCGGGTTCCGCCTGGGCATGTAGCTTGCTTGAGGTTGGGGCGATAAGCGCGGGAGAGGCCCCATGTCTGACGAGCAGGCTGTTGGCGGGAACGCCATGTTGTCTACGCCCATGATGGCGGCGATGCCGCCGGGCGTGATGATGTGGGCGGGGATGTATACCGTGCTGTTCTATGTGTGCGGCGGGATGATCGCCTACATGTACCGGGTGCGCTGAGCGCGGCCCGACCGCGATCTGATCCGGATCATTTACCAATCGACATTGCAGGCCTAGCTTCCCGTGAAAGCACACATGGGAGATTACGATGGGTCGCATGAGCGGCAAGGTCGCGCTGGTTACCGGCGCGGCGAGCGGCATTGGGCGCGCGTGCGCGGAAGTGCTGGCGCGCGAGGGCGCGGTGGTGGTGCTGACGGATGTGCAGGCGGGCGAGGAAGTCGCGGCGGGCATTCGCGCGGCGGGCGGCAAGGCGAGCTTCCACAAGCATGATGTGACGGACGAGGCGCGGTGGAACGCGATTGTCGCTGCTGTCGACAAGGATCACGGGCGGCTGGATGTGCTGGTGAACAATGCCGGGATCGCGGTGGCGGGGCTGGTGACGGACCTGACGCTCGATCAGTGGCGGCACCAGATGGCGGTGAATGTCGATGGCGTGTTCCTGGGCGTGAAGTGTTCGCTGCCGTTGATGCGGAAGACCCCCAGAGACAAGACGGGCGGCGGGTCGATCATCAACATCTCGTCGATCGCCGGGCTGCGCGGGGCGGCCAATCTTTCGGCCTACTGCACATCGAAGGGCGCCGTGCGGCTGTTCACCAAGTCGGTGGCGCTGGAGTGTGCGGCGATGGGCGATGGCATCCGCTGCAACTCGGTGCATCCGGGGATCATCGAGACGCCGATCTGGGGGCAGGTGGTGCCGGGGTCGAACGAGCCGCTGGATCTCGACGCGATGTCGGCGGCGCGTGTGCCGCTGAAGCGGAAGGGCATGCCGGAGGATATTGCGAACGCCGTGCTGTTCCTCGCGAGCGCGGAGAGCAGCTACATGACGGGCGAGGAGATGGTGGTGGACGGCGGGATGACGGTGGGGACGCCGCAGTAGGGGGCGGCGGGGCTGGTGAGCACTGCCTCGTCCTTCGACAGGCTCAGGATGAGGCCTACCTGCGGTCCGAGCTTGAGCGCCTCATCCTGAGCTTGTCGAAGGACGAGGCGCGGGAGGTCGCGGGACTGGTGAGGCAGCCTACTGGCTGTTGCGCCACTTTTCCATCGCGGCCGAGATGGCGAAGGTTTCGCGATACTTGGGCGAGTCCGAGGGGCGCGGGGGTTTCTGCGAGGTCAGCGCCATGATCTCGGCGAGCTTGTTGTGGGCGGCGCCCGCTTGGCCTGCGCCGATGTAGGCGTGGAGTTCCACGAGGGCGGACGACAGCAGGTCGTGGGCGCGGATGACGAAGTAGGGCTCGTCTTCGGCGAGGTTGGGGTAGGCGTCGTATTTGGACGGGTTGGCCTTGGAGCCGACGGGGGCGGTCATGAGTGCCTCGCGATGTGATTCGATGCAGTTTGCGCGGATTCGGGGCCGGCGTGTGAATCGGCCTGTGGGTAGCAGGGTGGACGGCTGCGTTTCATTGTCCTAACCCCCGGCGCATGACCGATGTTGCGCGCATAATTCCGTTCGATGGCCTGACCAATTTCCGCGATTTCGGCGGATATCACGCTGGCGGCGACCGGCGGATCGCGACGGGGCGGTTCTTTCGTTCCGCCAACCATGCGCTGGCGACGGATGCGGACCTGCAACGACTGGCGGGGATGGGCATCACGACGGTGGTGGATCTGCGCCGGCCGTCGGAGCGGGAGCGGCAGCCATCGCGCCGGTGGAACGGGTTTGCGTGTGTTGTCGTCGAGAACGACGACCATGCCGAAGGTTCCGAGACCTGGGACGCCTTCATGGGGCAGTGGGATTTCGGGCAGGACAGCTATCGCAAGTTCCTGATGCGCTATTACACCGAGGCGCCGCACCTGCCGCGCCTGATCGACCTGTTCGGGAAGTATTTCGACCTGCTGGCGAATGGCGAGGGCGCGATGGTGGTGCACTGCGCGGCGGGCAAGGATCGCACGGGGCTGGCCGTGGCGCTGACGCATGCGCTGGCGGGCGTGCACATGGACGATATCGTGGCGGACTATCTGCTGACGAATACGTCTGGGCGTTTTGAAACTCACGGAGCGAATTGGCGCGAGATGATCCGTACACAGCGCGGGCAGGCGCCGGACCTGGACACGATGCGGTTCATCATGAGCGTGCAGCCGGAATATCTGGCGCGGTCGCTCGAGGTGATCACAGAGCGCAATGGCGGGGTGGAGGGCTATCTCCGCGATGCGCTGGGCGTGGACAAGGTGAAGCGCGAGGCGATCGAGAAGCGGTTGTTCGGCTAGTTCCCCAGCGGCATCTTCCGTCTAGGGCATCTTTGCCAGTCGCGCGTTTGATAGTAGCCTATGTGCGTCGGGTTGAGGAGACGCACATGAAAGCGACTGTCTGTTCGATCATGCTGGCGGGCCTCACAGCCCTTGCCGGCGCTGCCCATGCACAAGAGGCTGGCAGCTTACCAACGCCATTCACTGCGTCTGCTCAGGAGCGGGATACTGCCGGGTGGACTGGGGACTACTGGCGCGGCGACCCGGGGCTGCCCGCAGCTTTCACCGGGCAGGTTCATCCCGGCGTTGCGGCCATTGAGGCCAATAACTTTGCGCAGGCAGAAACGCTGTTCGCCAAGAGCCTGCGTTTCAACAAGAACGATCTCGATCTTCGCTTCCACATGGGAATGGTGAAGATGGAGCTCGGCAAGTGGGATGAGGCGCGACACTACCTGCGCACGCCGGCGAGGGAGCTTCGCAAGGACCCCAAGCCGAAGAGCCTGCTTGGCGTCACCTATGCGCGGCTTGGCGACGTTGCGAGCGCAAACGCGCAGCGCGATGCGCTGCTGAAGATGGCGGCCGCATGCAACGGAACGTGCGATACGTCCGACGAGATTGCGAGCGGCATCCAGATGATCGATAGCGCGCTGGCGGAAGCCGGCCTGCTCTAGGCCACGTCCGTCTTCTTCTCGTGGGCAGAGTGGATCTTCTTGTTCACCAGGCGCTCGAGTTCGTTGGCGACCGAGGTGCGGTGGAGGAAGGCTTCGTCCGGCATGTCGAGGATGATGGCGATCGTGCGGAAGTGATACTTCACCACGTCGATGTCGTAGGTGTCGGTCATGCCGACGCCTTCGATGTAGCGTAGCGATGAGTTCCACACCTTGACGATGGTGTCGTCGCCCAGGCGCGCGACTTCGGCGGAGTTCTGCTGGAGCATGCGATACATGCCGCGGATGCCGGCGGTGCGATCATTGACCGTGCGGTCGGCGTACTCGTTGAGGTTCGCGACGATCGCGCGCAGTTTGAAGGCGTTTTCCTTCGACTGTTCGTTGAGGGAATTCTGCGGCGGCTCGTCGGTGAGGCGGCGCCACGGGCCGGCGTAGCTGGGGTCTTCCTTGCGGCGGCGGCAGGGGCCGACATAGTTGCGGCTGTCGATGAACTTGCGCGGGCGCAGGACGACTTCCTCGATGCGCGAGAGCACGCCCTGGGCCGAGACCGGCTTCAGGAGGAATTCGTTGATGCCGGCCTGGCGGGCGGACATCAGCTGTTCATGGTCGATGGCGCCGGCGAGCAGGATGATCGGCGTCTCGCGCGACATGCCGGTGGTGTTGCGGCGAACCTCGCGGGTGAATTCGAGGCCGGACATGCGGCCTGCATCCCAGTCGACGAAGATGATGTCGGGCTTGAACATGCGGCCGACGGTGAACGCCTCCACCGCCGTGGCGGCGGCGTTGATGTTGGTGATCATCAGGCGGCGGAGCGAATCCGCGATGACGCCGCGCATGTAGGCGTTGGGATCGACGACGAGCGCCTTCATGCGCTTGAGGTGGTCCTGAGGGATGGTGCGATCGTCAGTCATCATCATGCCGCCAGTTTTTTCTGGATAGCCTTGCCAAGCGCGAGGGCGACGCTGTCGCGCGCCTCCGCGAATGTGAGCGGCAGGGCTGAAAGTTGTTCGAGCGCCGTTAGCGCCGTATCGACCACACCCTGGTCGACCTGGCCGAGCGGGGTGGCGACGACGATGTAGGATTCGAAGGAGGCAAGGCCCGCGTGAAGCGCGTGGTCCTTCTGTTCGATTGCGATGCCCTTGGCGATCCTGAGTTCTTCAAGCGCGGCGTTGAGCGTTTCGGGGCGGCTGGCGCGGACGGCGGCGCAGATTTCGCGCAGGCGCGAGAGCGCGCGGCGGATGGGCGTCTCGCGTGCGACCTCGTCCTGGTCGATCATAGCGGGACGTTCGACGGTGCGCTCTCCCGCGCGGCGCTTGGCGCCGTAATAGTCTGCCGGATTCTTGCGGCGACGGCAGGGGCCAAGGAAGACCGAGCAGTCGACGAAGGGGCGCGGCGTTTCGATGACCATCTGCAGGCGTTGCTGCAGGGCGGCGGGCGAGATGGGCTTCGCGAGGAATTCATCGGCGCCCGCGTCACGGCCGGCGATGACGGTCTGGCGCGTGAGACCCGAGGTGACAAGGATGACCGGCAGGCGGCGCATGCGATCGTCGGGCAGGCGGCGGATGGCGCGGATGAAGCCGAGACCGTCGAAGGGATCGGTTTCTTCCCAGGAGACGAGGACGACGTCGATCGGGCGGTCAACGAGGAAGGCGCCGGCGAGTTCGGCGTCGCGGGCGCTGGAGATGTTGGTGATATCGAGACTGCGCAGGATTTCGCCGATGAGGCCACGGCTGAAGCTGTTCGTGTCAACGACAAGGGCGTTGAGCATCCGATGCTTCAGGAGCCGAGGTTTTCTCGGATCGTGCATAGTGCAGGTCCACCCATTCTGAGTTCGAGGATTACGGTAAACCAGCAAGGTAATTTTCCGGTTTAGGCCGCGCGTTTGAATCCGGGACGTACGGTTAACTTTCGGGGGATGCCCCAGGGCGGAAGTGGGCCATGCGCAGTCGCGGAGGGCCGCGCGCCTTGAAAAACCAGCGGTTCGTCAATAACTTGGCTTTTGGTGTGTAAGTTGCTACGCTGTATCGTTCAGCGGCCGGAGTATCGCCTTGTCTGACGACGAAAAACTCGACCAGCGCATCCAGCTCGTGGCTTCCCAGAGCTTCGGGAAGGATGTCGACGACTGGCGGCGCACCCAGCAGGACCTTCCCTCGCGCTCGGAAGCGATCCGGCGTCTGGTCTATCTCGGCCTTCAGCATGAAGAGGAACACCCCATGCGCATGATCACGGCGATCGTCCGCCCGCACCGCTATGAGGCCGTGCGTGAGGCGCTGACCAAGCTGGGGGTTTCCGGCATCACGGCGACGCAGGTGCAGGGCTTCGGCCGGCAGCGCGGGCAGACGGAATTCTATCGCGGCAACGAATACCAGACGGCGGAAGTGCCCAAGGTGCGCATCGATGTGGCGGTGCAGTCTGGCATGGCCGAGGCGGTGATCGAGGCGATCCAGAAGGTGGCCGGCTCGGGCAAGATCGGGGACGGGAAGATCTTCGTCTCGGGGCTCACCGAGGTCGTGCGGATACGCACGGGCGAGCGGGATGAGAAGGCGCTGGATTAGGCGCCGGGCCCGGATCGGGCTCGCACTCCATACAAGGCATCTGTACCGCGTGATGGGACGACGCTGGCATCCGCATTTGCGGTGATGCCCATCCAGCGTCGGCTTGACGTGCGTCAAACCAGATGGGGTTCCAAATTAGTTACAAGACATAACTAACCGGCCGGTCGACGGCGGGAAGAAGGAGAAAAGCATGCGTGGCTTTAATCCCTACGATCCCGAAATGGACGCCAATCCCTTCGAGGCCTATCGCGCGCTTCGCGAGAGTGAGCCGTGCGCGTGGAGCACGGAAGCCGGCATGTGGATGCTGTCCCGCCACGAGGATGTGTGGGCGGCGCTGCACGACTGGCAGACCTTCTCGTCTGCTTCCGGCAATTTGATGGACGAGTTGCCCAACCGCGCCGGCGCTACGCTGGGCACGACCGATCCGCCGCGTCACGATCGCTTGCGCGCACTGGTGCAGCACGCCTTCATGCGCCGCAATCTGGGATATCTGGAGGCCGACATCCGCAGTGCGGCGCGCGAGGCGCTGGATGCGATCGACTTCGGCGCGCCGTTCGACTTCATCGCGGATTTTTCGTCGAAGGTTACGGTCAAGACGCTGTTCCGGCTGCTTGGCCTGCCGCGTGAGGCCGAAGACAACGACGTGGTGCGGAACAACGCCGTGCTGATGGTCCAGTCGGATCCCGCCACGCATGGCAAGGGGCCACAACACATCGCTGCGTATGAATGGATGCAGGCGTTTGCCCGGGACGTGATCGCGGAACGGCGCGCCAATCCGACGGGGGACCTGATCTCCCAGTTCAGCCTGGCCGAGATTGATGGCGACAGGCTGGATGAGCGCGAAGTGCTGCTAACGACCACGACGCTGATCATGGCGGGGATTGAATCGCTTGGCGGGTTCCTGGCCATGTTTGCGCTCAATCTCGCCGATCATGCGGAGGCGCGCCGGAGATGCGCGCGGGACCCGTCATTGATACCGCAGGCAATCGACGAGAGCCTGCGCTTCAATACGTCGGCGCAGCGATTCAAGCGGAGGCTGACGCGCGATGTGGAGATGCACGGCCACACCATGAAACGCGGCGATTTCGTGTGTCTTGCGTATGGCTCGGCGAACCGCGACGAACGCAAATTCCCCGACCCGGACGTGTATGACATAGACCGCAAGCCCATGGGACATGTTGGTTTCGGAGGGGGTACGCATGCATGCCTGGGCGCGCCGATCGCAAAGCTTGCGACGCATCTGACGATGGATGAGTTCCTCAAGAGGGTTCCGGATTTCCGGCGCGTGGAGCGCGACCTGAAGTGGATGCCGTCGTCAACATTCCGCAGCCCGGTACGGCTCATGCTGGAGAAGGTGGAAGCGTCATGACCCGAGCTGACAGCATCTCATCTCGCGCGCAGGAGATATTCGGCACGCCGGTGTTCGACGGCGCGGCGGCCGTGCGCGGCTATGCGCTCAATGCGATGTGCTTTTCGTTCAACAAGAAGGAAAACCGGGAAGCGTTCCAGCGGGACGAGGAAGCGTACATGCGACAGTTCCGGTTGTCGCCGGAGCAGGCCGACGCCGTTCGCGCCCGCAATGTGGCGGCAATGATCGATGCGGGCGGGAACATCTACTATCTCGCAAAGCTCGCGGGGATCCTCGGGCTTGGCGTTCAGGACATTGGCGCGGCGCTGACAGGCGTGTCCGTTGATGCGTTCAAACAAAAACTGCTCAACGCCGGCAAGGACAACTGACATGGCGCAGATCGTCGGCAGTATCTGCACAAGTCATGTCCCTGCGATTGGCAACGCGATCGCGCGCGGGCTGCAGAATGATCCCTACTGGAAGCCGTTCTTCGACGGCTTTGCGCCGGTGCGCCAGTGGCTCGACCGGGTAAGGCCCGATGTGGTGGTGGCTTTCTACAACGACCACGGTCTCAACTTCTTCCTCGACAAGATGCCCACCTTCGCTGTTGGGGCGGCGCCGGCCTATTCCAATGACGACGAAGGCTGGGGGATACCTGTATCGATCCCGGTCGATGGCGCGCAGGCGTTATCATGGCATGTGATCGAGGCGCTGGTGTCGTCTGATTTTGACATCACCATGTGTCAGGAGATGTTGCTGGACCACGCGGTGATGGTGCCGTTCCAGCTTTGCTGGCCGAGCGCACAGACATGGCCCGTCCGCATCGTGCCGATCGCGATCAACACCGTTCAGCACCCCCTGCCGAACCCGCAGCGGTGTCTTGCGCTTGGCAGGGCCGTGAACAGGGCCCTGCGGTCCTGGGCGGGGGGTGAGCGAATTGTGGTGATGGGGACGGGCGGGCTTTCGCACCAGCTTGAGGGGCGGCGCGCCGGCCATATCAACAAGGACTATGACCGCTTCTGTCTCGACAATCTCAAGGATCATCCGGAGGCGCTGACGTCTCACAGCACGCTCGATATCGTGGAGCTTGCCGGCAGTCAGGGTGTCGAGGTTCTCAACTGGATCGCGGCTCGTGGGGCGCTGGGTGACACGGCGCTCAGCGAAGTCACGCGCACCTATCACATACCGATCTCGAACACCGCCGCGGCCGTTCAGGTGCTGGAGACTCGTGAGCCCGCATATTCGCGTTAGCTGCGCCGTGTGGCCCGGCGCGTCACAGCCTGATCGGCTTTTTCTGCCGTTCCTTGGGCAGGATGCGGTCGTCGGGGCCTGGTGGCCTGTCCTTGTTGAACAGGGTGACGAGCGCGCGCCAGGCGACCCAGAAGGGGAGGACGGCGAGGGCGCCGAGGACTAGCGGCAGGCCGCCATTCTGGGCGGCCCAGGCGGCGATGTTGATGACGCCGTTGATGATCTGGCCGACGCCGGCTCCGAGCGTGAAGCCGGGCGCGAAGGGGTTGAAGCCGCCAGCCTGGAAGATGGCGCCGACGATCACGCAGACGATGACGAGGCGCGTCCAGCCTTTCCAGCCAACGTTGAACATGCGGCCGGAGAAGGACAGCGGCGGACGCGGGCGGCCGCCGGCGCGGGCGTCGTTTTCCCAGAAGGGATCAGGGCCGGTTACCGGCTCAAAGGTCGCGTCGGTGACCTTGGCGGGCAGCTGGTGGTCGTGCGGCTTGGGCTCGGCCATTCCGGGTCCTTCAGAGGCTTTGCCGCCCTGCGGAGGCGGGCGACGCGCAAAGACTATCAGCCTGTTGTGGCAGGTCCATGGCTTCGCGCGGTTGGGCCTCAGTCAGTTGGACTTCAGCCGGCTGTGCCGTCATCCTCGGTCAGCAGGCGCGGGGGCTTGCTGCGGCCACCGTCGCGGTGGGGCTTCGAAATTTCGACCTGGTGCGGATAGGGGATGGAGATGCCGTTGGCGTCGAAGGCCTGCTTCACCCTGAGGATGGTGTCGCAGCGCGTGTCCCACCAATCCGTGTTGCTGACCCATGCGCGGGCGCGGATATCGACTGAGGAGGTTGCGAGATCCACGACCTTGATCCAGGCCGGGGGCTCGGAGCGGACGCGGCTGTCGGACTTCAGGATGTCGCCGATCAGACGGATCGCAAGGTTTGCGTCGTCGTCGTAGTCGATGGAGAACAGGAGATCGAGGCGGCGGAGGCTGCGGGCGGAGGAGTTGATGATGACGTCGCCCCAGGCTTTGTCGTTGGTGATCACCACTTCGCGGTTGTCGAGCGTGTTGAGGACGGTGGTGAAGGGCGTGATGTCGGCGACAGTGCCGTCCTGGCCGGCAATGCGGACGTTGTCGCCGATGCGGTAAGGGCGGAAGACGGCGATGACGACGCCTGCGGCGACGGCCTTGAGCGTGTCCTGCAGGGCCAGCGCGATGGCGAGACCGGCGGCGCCGACGATGGCGAGGAGGGACGCGGTGTCGAAGCCGAACTGCTGGAGCGCGGCGATGAGGCCCACGGCGAACGCGCCGAAGCGGACGAGGGCGCCGAGGAAGGTGAAGAGCGTTTCGCCGCCGGCGTGAGCGCGGTCGATCTTCTTGCCGAACTTGCGCACGCGCGAGCCGAGCCAGGCGCCGAGGAACCAGACCGCGACGAGGATGGCGAGGCCCTTGAGCGCGGCAATGCCCAGCGCTTCGGCCTGTTCCAGCGGGAAGCCGAAGAGCAGGTTCGCCGCAATGGCGATTGCGACGGCAAGGAAGGCGAAGCGGATCAGCATGCCGAAGATATCGATCATGACATGATCGGCGGTCTTCTCTTCGTCTCCCTCCACCTTCTTGTGGCGGAGGCCCGACAGGCGGCTGGAGATGAGCACGAGAATGCGGGCCGCAATGATGCCCAGCAGGTATCCGATCAGCAGCGCCAGTACGGACCACATCCAGCGCTGGTATGTGCCGTCGTAGTCGATCGCCCAGACGCGGAATGCCTCGAGTTGCTGTGGGAATTCCATGCGTGAATCGGCCTGTTGCGCTACTTCCCTGCTGACCTAATGCCAAATCGCGTGCGACCCAAGGTCTTTGGGCAAGCCCCGTGCGCTATGGGGTGGAAGCCGTTTTCCCGTAGCAGCCCCAGTGGTTCTGCATATTCAACGACCAGGCGAGGGCGGTGGCGAAGATCTGGGCCTTTGGGTCGAGCATTCCGGCCGAGCGATAGGTGTTCCACGTGTCGTTCCAGGTGCCTGCGACGTACTGGAATAGGCCGGTGTACGGGCCGGCGGGGTTCACGATGGCGAGGCGGCCGGTGGATTCGCACATCATCACTGCGTACATCCGCGCTGTGGTTTCCGGATAGGGATGCTTCGCGCGGGCCTCGGCGATCCAGGCGCGGTATTGCGCGAGCGTGGCTTCGCTGGCCGGGGCGCGCGGATCGGCGGAGGGGGCGGGCGATGCGGGGGCGGATTCCGGGATCGAGGGTTTTGCTGTCGAGCAGGCGGCGAGCAGGAGCGAGAAAGCGAGAGCCGGCGCCAAGAGGCGTGTTGCGTGACGCATGACCTGATCCCTCGGCTCCTGCCGATCCCCGGGCGGCACGCTAGCATGGGCGGGCTTGGGTGCAAGACAGTGACGCGGGACGGCGTTCTGCTAGGGTCACGGGACAGGAGACTCGGATGAAGTATCTGAAGATCGGCGGCGCGATCATTGGCGCGCTTTGCGTGCTGATGGGCATGGTGTGGGTGCTGCAGGGCATCAACGTGCTGCCGGGGAGCTTCATGACCGGAAACATCGAGTGGTCTTATCGCGGCGGGGTTCTCGCAGTGGCGGGGATTGTGCTGCTGTTCGTCTCGCTGGCGATGGGACGGAAGAAGGGCTCGTGAGTGAGTCCACAGCAAGGCTTGTTGTCATTGATGGATCGACTGCGCGGCCGGCGGCTTTCCGGGGCGTGGGGTCGGAGGTCGTGCGCTGGATCAGCGCTACTTATCTGAAGCTGGCCGGATGGAAGGTGTGTGGCGACTGGCCGGGGCTTGAGAAGGCTGTGCTGGTGGCGGCGCCTCATACGTCGAACTGGGACGGGCTCAACATGCTGGCGACGGCGGGCTTCTATCGCGTGAAGCTGCGCTGGATGGGCAAGGCGAGTCTGACGCGCGGGCCGTTCGGGTGGATGATGAAGGCGCTGGGGTGTGTGCCCATCGATCGCTCGCAGAGCAATGACGTGGTGCGGATCATGAGCGAGGCGTTTGGCGCGTCGAAGCGGATGGTGCTGGCCATTCCGCCTGAGGGGACGCGCAGCGCGGTGCGCGAATGGAAGAGCGGGTTCTATCACATCGCGGTGGCGGCGGGCGTGCCGATCATTCTGAGCGTGCTGGACTATGGGACGAAGCGCGTGAGCCTTGCGGCGGTGGTTTATCCCGGCGGGGATTATGAGGCGGACCTGGCGGTCATTCGCGGGTTCTATGTGGGTGCTGAGGGGAAGAACCGCGGGAAGTTTGCGGGGTGAGCTTCAGTCCCCCAACAACGCCTCCAGCGTTTCGATGCGGTCTGCTTCGCGAGACGGCTTGTCCCAGCGGATGCGGTGGATGCGGGGGAAGCGCATGGCGAGGCCGGAGCGGTGGCGGGGGGAGCGTTGCAGGCCTTCGAAGGCGACTTCGAGGACGAGGCCCTGGTCTGCGTTTGCAATGACGGAGCGGACGGGGCCGAAGCGTTCGCGCTCGTTCTCGCGGACGTAGCGGTCGAGCATGGTGAGTTCGTCGTCGGTGAAGCCGAAATAGGCCTTGCCGACGGGGGTGAGTTCGTCGCCGGCTTCCGTTGTGCGCCAGACGCCGAAGGTGAAATCCGAATAGAGGCCGGAGCGTTTGCCGTGGCCGCGTTGCGCGTACATCAGCACGGCGTCGACGAGGAAAGGGTTGCGCTTCCACTTGTACCACTGGCCGGCGGGGCGGCCGGGGACATACGGCGATGTCCAGCGCTTGAGCATCAGGCCTTCGATCTCGCGCGTGGGCGGGTTGGCGCGGAGGTCTTCCAGCGCGGTGGCGTCGGCGAAGGGGACGAGGGCGGAAAGGTCGATGCGCTCGTGGTTGTGGGTGACGACGAAGGTTTCGAGGCGTTTGCGGCGCTGGGCGAAGGGGAGCGGGCGGAGGTCTTCGACGCCTTCCTGCATGATGTCGTAGGCGCGCAGCATGGCGGGGCGTTCGGCCATCTGCTTTGGCGTGACTGTCTTGCGGTTGAGGCGTTGCTGGAGTTCGTTGAAGGAGGCGACGCCGCCTTCCGGCGAGCGTATTAGCAGTTCGCCATCGAGGGCTGCGTTGAAGTCGGCCGCTTCGAGCAGGTCGGGGAAGGCTTTCGAGATGTCGTCCCCATTGCGGGTGTAGAGGCGGCGGACGCCCTGGTCGGCGACGAGTTGCACGCGGACGCCATCCCACTTCCATTCGGCGGCGAAGTCTGTGGGCGATATGCGGCTGGGATCGATCTCTTCGGCGGCCATGCGCTCGGTCTTGTCGAGCAGCGGGTGCGCCAGCATGGGCGGGCGGAAGGGGGAGAGGGTGGAGGCTATGGGTTTTGGCGCGCGGCCTTCGAGCCAGGCGAAGAGGTCTGTGTAAGGCGGGGTTAGGCCGTGCCAGAGTTCCTCGATCTCGCTGACATCGACCTTGCCGAAATCAGCGAGGGCTTGCCGGGCGAGGCGGGCGGACACGCCGATGCGCAGGCCGCCGGTGACCAGCTTCAGGAGCGACCAGCGGCCGGTGGAGTTTAGGGCGTCGAGCCAGGTTTCGGTGAGGCGAAGGCCTTCGGCCTTTGTGGACTCCATCAGCGTCTCGACGACTTCGTGGAGATCGGGCGAGCGGTTGGCGCCGGGGCGTTGGGGCCAGATAAGCGAGATCGTCTCGGCGAGATCGCCGACATAGTCATAGGATAGCTGGAACAGCACAGGGTCGACGCGGCCGGCGACGAGCTCGCGGATGGCGGCGGGTTTCACGGAGGGGATCGACAGATCACCGGTGATGGCCGCGATGGCCCAACCGCGCGAGGGATCGGGCGTGTGGCGCAGATAGTCGATGATCAGCTGGAGCTTCGCGTTGCGCGATGGCGTGAGCACCAGCCTTTCGAGGAGCGCGGCGAAGGACTGCATGGGGGGAATGTAGGGTGGTGTGGCGTGGAGGGCGAGCGCCATTAAGGCATCGAAAACGGAACGCCCCATTTATCGGGTGGGGTCTTTGAGACGTCGAGCGTGTAGCAGCGGGCCCCTTCCTGCACGGGCGTGCCCTCGATTTCAGGGAACGTGTAGTCGTCGTGGTCGACGGTCTCGCCTGGTTCTTCCAGTTCGTTGCGCCTTACCATACCGCAGAGCTCGACCGTCGAAGCGCCAGTTCGCCGCCATGTGATGGTGTTCTCGATGCATTCGCGCGCGACGCTGTGCCAGCTGCACAGGCGTGCATCAACTTCGACTTGGTCATTGCTGGCTAGCCGGGAGAAGGCGTCGTCGGACGAGGCCCCAACGTCGTCGGTGACGATCCATGCGCATCGGGCGAGGCGTCCGAGGTCAGCGAACCGAGACAGCGAGTGCGAGAAGTCTTTTCGCCAAGAAGCGTCCTCGCGCGTCGCTGTCGCGAACTTGAAGACGACGAGCCCTCCGATCGCAGTCGCAGCGATCGCGGCTAGTATTCCCGCTATTACAATACCCTTGTTGGTGATCATGGGGCGCTCATCGCCCTGCTACCTCACGACTTGCGACTGCGTCAGTTCGAGATCGTAGCAGTGCACGCCGGCGGGATGGGCGGTGCTGAAGATCGAGGTGCGGGGGTCGCGGTTGCAGATGCCGTTGCAGTCTTCGGCTTCGCGGGGGCGCCGGTAGTTGGCGCAGAGCGTGACCCTGCCCGGAGCATTGGCTTCGTAGGAGATGTCGCCGGCGTTGGGCGGTGTGCGGCCCGGGAGGACGGCGAGGCGTTCGGGCGGCATTCCGAAGTTGCAGGGCTGGAGCGGTTCGTCCTTGGCGATGCGGCCTTGGGCGTTGGCGGCCGCTTCCACTGTGGATGGCGCCGCGCCTGTGCCGTTGTAGGCGCATTGCACGACATTGAAGATATCCATCAGGCGGCCGGTGGTCATCTCGTCGAGGCGGCGGTCGCGTGCGTCGCCCGGGCCGCCGATGATGATGAAGCCGGCGATGACGGCGATGATGGCGATGGCGGCGCCGGCGATGGCGAGGATGGGGCCGAGGTCACGTTTGCTGGTCATTCTTGTCCCCCTCTTCAGCGTCGCGGATGAAGTAGAAGAAGACGCCGCCTGCAAGGATGGCGACGACGAGGAGTTTGAGGAGAAGGCGCGTCGAGAGTTCGCCGGCGAGGAAGGAATAGACGAGGCTGATGGCGTCGCCGATCAGCGTGCAGGATGCGATGATCAGCGCGATGTAGGTGAGCCATTTGCGGACGCGGCTGCGCTGCATGGCGGGGTTGGTGCGGCGCTGCTTGCGGATGTGGAGGGCGAGCCAGGCGAACAGCGGGCCGCCGACGACGAGGCCGGCGATGGCCGAGCGGATTTGCATGTCGCGCGGGGAGTAGAAGAGACCGTAGCTGTATTCGTTGTCGAGTTCGTCGGCGATCGCGGTGTCGATCAGGGCGAACAGCAGCGAGCCAAGATTCCACGCGACGACGCCGAGCAGGATGAAGAGCACGAGATAGAGGAAGGCCTCTCGGGCGGAGACATAGGGGCGCGGTTTCGGGACGGCGAGGCCGATGTCGGTGTCGGCGTAGTCGTCTAGCGCGTTGTCGATTTCCTTCTGCGTCCAGCCGGCGGCGACCAGCGCGGCGGCGACGCGCTCTCGCTTTTCGCCGCGGTTGAGGGCGTCGCGGATGAAGGTGTCGAGTGTCTGGTTGGCCATGTGGCTCTCCCTGATGGGGGGAAGCTAGGCGGGATTGGGTGAACGGGCCAGTGGCGTCTGTGAGCACGGCCTCGTGGTTCGACAGGCTCACCATGAGGCCTATCCACCGCCGGAGCGATAGCGCCTCATCCTGAGCCTGTCGAAGGACGAGGCGCGTGCTTGGATTGCTCGCGCCTCGCGTCGCGACTGCCGGGCAGGAGCCCGGCTGTCCTAGGCCGACGCCGTCGCCGCCCGTTCTTCGGCGCGGATGTCGACTTCGACGCCTGGCTCCGTGCGGAAGACCATCATGTTGCGTTGGGCTGCTGTGTAGGCGGGCCAGGCGGGGACGTTGGGGTTGGAGGGGTTGCCGGTCTTGGCGAAGGCGATCCAGCTTTCGGACATCTGGTCGGCGATCTTCTGGGCTTCGTGCCCCGTGCCGGACATGCTCTCGGACTTGGCGACGTTGTCGAACACCATGCCGATGTCGAGGGCGTGGGGTACGTAGCGCTTGCCTTCCATGACCGGGGTTTCCCAGTCGAGGTGGTAGAAGAAGACCGGCGCGCCGCCCTGGGCCGCCTTGCGGTCGGCGACCGTGACGCTGCCGCGGAAGAAGGAGTTGTCGGCGGTCGCCATGAAGAAGAGTTCGGGGGCTTCGATGTCGGCGTGTTTCGCCTTGTAGAGATCGATGATCGTTTTCGCGTCCTTGGACGGGAAGGCAGTCTTGACGGCGGCGGGCAGGGTTTCCCAGGTGAGGGAGTGGTTCGGGCTGTCGGCTGAGGTGAGCGACGTGCCCTCGGTGCGGTTGCAGCCGATGAGGAGGGGGACGTCGGCCGATTGCGGCGGGCCATCGGGATTGAAGGGGTCGCGCGCGATGGAGCGGCCGTCGAGCACGGGGCCGGAGCCCGCGCCCACGACGCCTTCGGAGGCGGCCTGGATTTCGGCGACGGTCTTGTTGAAGATTTCGCCGATCGTTTCCTTGGTAAGGCCGAGCTTCTTCACGACTTCGTCGGCGGCCTTCGCGGAGGCTTCCTTCGTGGCGTGGTTGATGCGCGGGCCGGACTGGACGACGGCGCGGTGGAACAGGCCCTTGGCCTTGTCCATGGCCATCAGCGTGCAGACTTTCGATCCGCCGCCGGATTCGCCGAAGATAAGGACGTTGGCGGGATCGCCGCCGAAGGCCTCGATGTTGTCGCGCACCCATTCGAGCGAGAGGATCATGTCGTGTGCGCCGACGGCGCCGGAATCCGCGAACTCGTCGCCATAGGCTGCGAGGTTGAGATAGCCGAACTGGTTCAGGCGGTGGTTGGTGGTGACGACCACGACATCGCCGCGCTTGGCGAGGTTCACGCCATCATAGGCATAGGACGAGCCCGAGCCGGTGGTGAAGCCGCCGCCGTGGAACCAGACGAGGACGGGGCGTTTCTTGCCGTCTGCAGCGGGCGTCCAGACGTTGAGGAAGAGGCAGTCTTCGCCGGCGGAGAGTGGCGGGTTCGGGCGCCATGATGCGAACAGGCCGCCGCCATCGCCGGACTGCGGCTGGGGCGCGGAGGTGGGGTAGGCGAGCGCGTCCTGTGTTTCGGTCCATGCTTCGGGCGGCTTGGGAAGCTGGAAGCGGGTGAGCGTGGTGTCGGCGCCGTAGCGCACGCCCTTGAAGGTGGCGATGCCGTTCTCGAGCGCGCCTTTGACCTTGCCGTGCTTGGTCTCAACGACGGGGTTCGGATCGACGACGGGTTCGGCGGGCGTTGGCTCCCCGCAGGCTGCGAGGATGCCGCCTGCTGCAGTCATCGTGGCGATGGCGACGGAGGCTTTCAGGATTGCGCGGCGCGTGCCGGTATTCTGGATGGTCATTTTTCTCTCCCAAGCTTGTCCGGTCTGACGCCGGTGATTTGCGCGGACCGTAGAACGCGTGGCATGCTGCCGTCCAGACAGACTGCACATAACGATCCGGGGAGATGGCGGTGGCGTTGTGGCCTTCCGCGTCCGGAAGGAGAACGGATGACCGACCAGACGCCGCCCGACGGCTTCGCACCGCATTTCCGCAAATCGCATGTGACCGATCCGTGGGAGCCGCTGTTCTCGCGCGTGCTGCCCGATCGCGTGGTGATCGGATTTCATGTGCGGGAGGCGCACACGAACTCGCGCGGGATGCTGCATGGCGGGCTGATCGCGGCGCTGGCGGACAATGCGATGGGGCTGAGTTGCGTCGCGGTGCTGACGGGTGAAGGGCGCAACCCGGAGGGCGGGCTGGTGACCGTGTCGATGGCGACCGACTTCATCGGCGCGGCGAAGCTCGGCCAGTGGGTGATGGTCGACACGCAGTATGTGAAGACGGGACGCACGCTGTGCTTTGCGCAGGCATTCGTGACGGCGGATGGCGAGGTGATCGCGCGGGCGGATGCGCGGTTCAAGGTTTCGTAGCGGGCGAAGGCGCAGGCTGTGCTGACGGAGATGTTATTGCGCGGGTAGCGTCAAACGCGAGACTCTGTAGCGCGCATTACGCCAATTCGGGTTGACCTTCGCCGTTCGGGCTGTTGCATGAGGCGCAACAGAACCGGACGGGAGCAGGGGCATGACAACGACGGCGACGCCGAGCGAACAGCCGCGCCAGAAGGGCGTACTCGGCTGGATCGAGCGCACCGGGAATGCGTTGCCCGATCCGGTTTTCATCTTCCTCTGGCTGATCCTCGGTCTTGCGATCATCTCTGCGGTCGCGGCGGCGATGGGCGTGCAGGTGCTGCACCCGGTCGCAAAGGACGAGGCGGGGGCGCCGGTTGTGGTGCAGGCAACCAGCCTGTTTGATCCGGCCAACATCCGCAAGTTGCTGGTCGATATGCCGACCACGTTCACGCACTTCCATCCGCTGGGCTATGTTCTGGTCGTTATGCTGGGCGCGGGCATTGCCGAGCGTACCGGGCTGTTCGGTTCGGCCATGCGCGCGGCTGTGAAGGGCGCGCCGAAATTCCTGCTGACGCCCATGATCGCGTTCGTCGCGATGATGGGCAACCTGGCGGCGGATGCGGCGTATGTCGTGCTGATCCCGCTGGCGGCGGTTCTTTATGCTTCTGCGGGGCGGCATCCGATTGCGGGCATTGCGGCGGCGTTCGCGGGCGTGTCTGGCGGGTTCTCGGCGAACCTGTTGCCGGGGCAGCTCGATGCGCTG
>Ga0209480_10000303_pt1 | contig 42154 bp, 27 predicted proteins | sample JI61114C2DNA_FD_187501 | JGI IMG/M metagenome (GOLD analysis project Ga0209480, IMG submission 187501) | Wastewater effluent complex algal communities from Wisconsin, to seasonally profile nutrient transformation and Carbon sequestration -... | ecosystem: Engineered > WWTP > Effluent > Algae... | reverse complement strand
TTTCTTATTTCCAGTTGAAATAGCCCTTTTGCACTCAATTTCATCAAATCCTTTGCAAAAATCGTCAACAGTAATGAAAATTTCTATAACTTTGTGCTTATCCATAGGAGAATTATTTGATTTATATTGTTGTTTGTCAGACACTAATATATTAAATATTCTCCTATTTTTATAATATTTAGCCTTTTTTCTTATCCATTATTCACGTTAAATTATAAATGATAAGTTTATAGTTAGGCGGGAAGTCAATTGAGTAACTTAATTAGATTGATTGCGGAGAGATTATTGATAAAGTTTGTAAATATTTATAATAAAATTAAAGCAAGTAGGATAGACATGACTTTCATGCTATTTTTCACGTTTTCCATTGTGGAGTTTTCCTCTTTTCCCATAATTTTGAAAATTCAAACATATATTTTCGGGTCATTGTTTCAATTATTCTATCCGTTAGTACATCAAGTTTTTGTTGAGGATTATTCGACATACTTACAGATGATTGCCGTGGGTGAGCCTCCCAAAATACAAATAATATTCTGCCAGTTTCCACGTCTAAATCGTAACCTTTAAAATAAATGTAACCTCTAGCATTCACATCAAATTCTCCTGTCTTGTCAGGTTTTTCTTTGACAAATCCTTCTGCTTTAATAATGCCTAAGTGATCAATATCGTATTTATCGCCAAAATGTTTAAGTAGATCCAGAATATATTGAGGGGTAGGTTTTATTCTTTCCGCCCTCTTTTCACTATATTTATGAGTTTGGATATAATTTGTATATGCTATATAAAGAAAGTCTGAGATGCTATCCAACTTGCTTAGATCCGAATAATTGTTATCTGAAATATTTTTAATATTCTGATAATCATTTTCATTCAAAACAGCTTCAAAAGCCTTTTTAAACCTAAGATTATAAGAAGTAGAATAGTTTTTTAATTCCCTTTCTTTTAATCCAACTGTTATATTCCTATTAAACTTATAAAAACGAGCATCAATATGACATAATGTAAATTGGTTTTCGCCTTGACAAAAAATAGATGTCTTTGCCAAAAATATAATTAAAAGCAAAAAATAGTTTTTAATTTTCATAATAAGTTCAGAAATTCAAAAGTGATGAAATTTGATATTGCGTGTCAAATCTACTGGAGTCGTTAATTTTTGGTTTTATAATTTATTCTATATATCTAAATTATTTTAGATTAAGTTCTAATTGTTTCTTAAAACAACAGAAGCATTGCAAGAATTGACACCCCGGCTGCCGCCACCCCTCTGGCCAGAGGGGAAGTTGCGACTTTTTTTCATCTTCTTTTTAAAACATTGATATTTAACATTATACACATAACGATAAAATAGAAGTGAATGACTCTGCCCTACAAAGGGGAATTCGCTCACCAAAATTATATGCCATAATTGATCATGAATATCTGCGTCATCTGCGTTCCATATTTCTCGAGTTACGTCTTTGATATTGGAAGCCAAGCGCTATATATCAACTAACTTCTAATTTCTGACTTCTAATTTCTGACTTCTAATTTCTGCCTTCTAACTTCTAATTTCTCATCTACGGAAATAACCTACCATATCTTCTCGGGAAGGGTATTGTCTCGCGCATGTGATCTAGACCACAAACCCATCTTACCACTCTTTCTAATCCTAAACCGAAACCGGCATGAGGAACAGAACCAAATCTGCGAAGATCGAGATACCACTCAAATGCTTCAAGTGGTAATTCGTGTTCAGCGATCTTTCTTAACAGCACATTGATGTCTGTCTCTCTTTCTGAACCACCGATGATCTCCCCATATCCGTCCGGTGCGAGTAAGTCGACACCTTTTACAAGATCAGGATTACCATCCACTTCTTTCATGTAGAAAGATTTGATCTTTGCGGGCCAGTTATAGACCATCACAGGAGCATCAAATACTCTGGTCAATACCGTCTCATCACTGTTTCCAAAGTCCTCGTCATCACTGAAATTGCGGGCAGATTCGATCCAACCCGGGATGTTTCTAGTTTTTTCAGTAAGTATTTCTACATCTTTGCGCAGCTGGATGATCTTTCCTTCGTTAAACTTACGTTCGCCCTTGCTGGCAGTTTTAATTTTTTCTTCCCGCTCTGCGATTTCAGCCTGCACTACTGCAAGTTGCTCATGAGCATTCTTAAGGTCTTCTTCCTGAACTTTCAAGGCATTTTTGCCATTGACTTCCAGTTCGCCACGAAGGATCTTGGCAGCATCATTGTGCGTGACTCTTGGGAATGGTTGAAGTACGTTTTTCAATCTGTCAACATCTCTTTCAAGAATGGCAAGTTCTTCCGGACATTTTTCAATGATCCTGCTTACGACACTTTTGATAAATGCTTCGATGACTTCCATGTTCATATCCAGATCAGCAAAAGCGATTTCCGGCTCTATCATCCAAAACTCAGAAAGGTGCCGTGGAGTATCAGATTTCTCAGCACGGAAAGTCGGACCGAAAGTGTAGATTTTACCCATAGCCATAGCCATAGCTTCACCATAAAGTTGGCCGGACTGAGACAAATATGCCGGTTGGCCAAAAAAATCAGTTTCAAACAAAGTCGTCGTTCCTTCTACGGCACTACCGGTAAAGATTGGTGCGTCCATCTGGACATATCCATCTTTCTGAAAGAAATCATGTATTCCCATGATGATCTCGTTTCGAATGCGCATGATGGCCCATTGACGACGTGATCTCAGCCACAGGTGGCGATTGTTGGAAAGAAATGTAACTCCGTGTTCCTTGTTGGAAATAGGATATTCTAAGGCAATACTATACACGCCCATGTCAGTAACCTGGATCTCGTAACCACCTATTTGCTTTTCGTCTTTAATGACATTGCCTTCCACCCAGAAAGAGCTTTCCTGAGTTAGACTGGATGCCTCTTCAAATGCTTCTGCACTCACGCCGTCCTGACTTACTACTGCCTGGCAATAGCCTGAACCATCGCGCATCAGAATAAAGAAAATACCTTTTCCTGAGCGGATATTTGATGCCCAACCTTTGAGTTGGACTTTCTTCCCTTCGTGTACACTGAGGTCTTTGATATATTGATGTGCCATGATAATAATGTTTGTTTGAGGGTGCAAAAGTAAAATATTTCTGTTACTAAGTGGAGGGCTTTGTCAAAATAATGAATTTAGCTAAAATAGAGTGTGTAGGAAGATGTTGAAGGTGAGGTGAATATTGGGGGAGTGCCATTGTCGATTGCCCATTCGTCTGAACCACTGATTAAACGGATTAAAGGATTTCACTGATTTAAAAATTAGAAATTAGAAATATGAAATTAGAATGATTACTGTAAACGACATTATTTAATTCAAATATCCATTGTTCAATAATCGACTTAAAGTAACATATCGAAGTAAAGCTTGCTCTTATCACTCGATCACTCATTTGTCTGAACCACTGATTGAATGATTTTTCTGATTATACTGATTTTAAAATTAGAAGTTAGAAATATGAAATTAGAATGATTACGGGTAAACGACATTATTTAATTCAAATAACCATTGTTCAATAATTGACTTAAATTAGCATGTCGAAGTAAAGCTTGCTCTTATCACTCGATCACTCATTTGTCTGAACCACTGATTAAACGGATTAAAGGATTTCACTGATTTAAAAATTAGAAGTTAGAAATATGAAATTAGAATGATTACTGTAAACGACATCATTTAATTCAAATATCCATCGTTCAATAATTGACTTAAATTAGCATATCGAAGTAAAGCTTGCTCTTATCACCCGATCACTCATTTGTCTGAATCACGGATTAAACGGATTAAAGGATTTCACTGATTTAAAAATTACAAGTTAGAAAAATGAAATTAGAATGATTACGGGTATGATAAAATGATGTTTTACGAAGAATAGTTTGGAGTTCGTGGTAATCATCAATCGGCGCTGTCAACTGACGACTGATCACTGACGACTGATTTCTATTTACAGTTTCTCAATAATAGATGTCGAAGAATATCCCTCTTCAAAATTAATAATAATGACTTCCCCGCCGTTTTCAGTTACTATTTCGGCGCCAACGACTGTATCCGGAGTGTAATCGCCACCTTTTGTAATGACATCCGGAATTAATGCATTTATCACATTAAAAGGAGTTTCTTCCTCAAAAGAAATGACAAGATCGACTGGTTCAAATCCGGCGATTAGTTCCATTCTATCAGCCAAAGTATTGATAGGGCGATTATCCCCTTTGAGTTTCTTCACAGATTCATCACTATTTAAAGCAATTATCAATTTATCACCTAGCGCTTTAGAAGCATTCAGGTATCGAAGATGACCCACGTGAAGTACATCAAAAACACCATTTGTAAAAACGACATTAAAACCTGATTGCTGCCATGTTTTCACCATAGATACAGCGTCTTCCAGGGAATTGATCTTAGTCAATGACATTAGGATTGATTTGGACGTGAACCGGATGATAATTTTTATTGATAAGTGGAAGCAAAATTAGCGATAGGATACCAAATACAATGGTCGTGACGATCTGCACATTGAAAAACATAATATTGGCATAACTGAAGGCATCATCACCTTTGATGCCATAGATGGCAAGAGCGGCCATAGCCATAGCATGGTAAGTACCCATACCTCCAGGAGAAGGAATAATAATCCCAAAACTACCGAAGACAAATACGAGAAGTGCGGCCATAATGCCAAGATGTGCAGTGGGTCCAAAAGAGAAAAATGCGAAATAAGCCATCAGAAAGTAGAAGACCCATATCATCAGACTATAAAATATAAACAATATAGGATGCTTGATATCCTTGATAGTTTTTATTCCTGCGATAATACCTTTCAGAAAACTCTTGATTTTCAGATATAGTATTGATTGTGCTATTCTTTGTTTGAACAGAATAAGTAGCAAAACAAATAGGCCAATTCCTACCAAAAAGGACTGAAAGATCCAACCTTTGGAAAATGCTACCATATCAAAGTCTCTCATATTGGCAGCGAGGTAATCGTGGATCTCCTGATATTGAAAGTAAAATGCCAGCATGATCACCAAAGACATGGTCGCAAGATCGAGTATTCTATCCAGTGCAATGGTTCCTAAAACATTATCCAGCTTTATTTTTTCATACTTCGCAAGGCTACCCCCTCTAACTACCTCTCCGGCACGGGATATTCCCAAATTGGCAAAATAACCAAGCATTATTGTCCAAAATGCATTGCTGAATTTGATCTTGTAACCAAGTGGAGCGCATATCATCTGCCATCTTAAGGACCTTACGACATTGCTTAGTTGGTAACTAATCAACACAGCTATCATCCACCATGGATTGGTAGAGCGGAAATCTGCAACCAGTTTTTTGAATAAGCTACAATCCTCAGGAGCTATACCATCTATGACACATTGGGCCTGAAAGGCTTTGCTTTGAGAACTAAACACCCAATAAAGGATTCCAGCTCCAATAGTCAGGAAAAGTAAAAACTTTAAAATATCACCAAGAAATTTGATTCGGGGACGGCTCACACTATTCTGTTATTTGCATCGGGAAATACCGTTGCCGGTTTAAATTGCTTAGCTTCTTCAGGAGTAAAAAGTCCATAGGCGATAATAATAACTATATCTCCTACATGCACTTTACGGGCAGCAGCACCATTAAGGCATATAGTACCCGTTCCTCGCTCTCCTCTGATGACATAAGTCTCCAGCCTTTCGCCATTGTTATTATTCACTACCTGGACGCGTTCACCTTCGAATAAGTTGGCAGCCTCCATGAGATCTTCATCTATGGTAATACTACCTACATAGTTGAGGTTGGCTTCTGTGATTATAGCACGATGGATCTTTGACTTAAAAAGCTGAATGAGCATAGTGGCGCAAAGTTAATTTTATAATTTAAAAAAACCGCATTAACGGAATGGATGTGATCCAAAGCTCGCAATGCGGTTATTTATTATGCGTTAATTACGGATAGGTCCGAATTGTATTTACATTTTCCTTTCAAGAAGTTTGAAGAATTGATCCAACTGAGGCATGATAATGATTCTGGTTCTTCTGTTAATAGATCTTCCTTCAGCAGTGTCATTGGTCGTCAATGGATTAAATTCACTCTTACCACCTGCAGTGATTCTCTTAGGATTGATCGCATACTTAGTTTGAAGTACTCTTGCTATAGATGTTGCTCTTAGTGCACTCAGATCCCAGTTGTCGCGGATACCTGCCTTAACGATCGGAACATTATCCGTATGTCCTTCGATAAGGATCTCAAGATCAGGTTGATTGTTTAATACCTGAGCTACTTTACCTAGAACATTACTTGCTGATTCTGAAATATCATAGCTTCCGCTTTTGAAGAGCATTTTATCAGAAAGAGAGATCATTACAATACCTTTTTCTACCTGGATCTGTACATCATCGTCCTGCATGTTTGCCATAGCACCTTTTAAATTCATGACCAATGTCATATTTAAAGAGTCCTTGCGCGCTGCTGCAGATTGGATAGTTTGGATATAATTATCTTTAGCACCGATATTATCAAGTGATTTTTTAATACTTTCAGCCTGGCTGCTAGTTACCACAGAAAGGTCTTTCAACTGACCAAGTACGGCAGTGTTATTTTCTCTCATGAAGGCGATCTGCTTGTTAAGTTCTTCGATCTCTTTATCAGAAACCCGACGTCTTTTATCAGCTTCATTATTAGCTGTTTCACAGTCAGTTAATTTAGATTCAAGGGCGACATACTGGTCACTCAATGACTTATACTGAGCCTCAGCGGCTTTAAGTTTTTTTCCGGTTTTACAGGAGGAGGTAGCTCCAATTACTGCGAATAATAAAATAAAATGAATAAATTTCATGCTTCTATGGTTTTATTTTAAAAAATGCAAATTAAAAATGAATTGTACATTAGTTAGTTAATTTTGGAGAACGAATATAGTCAATCAATTATATATAAATATCTGAAAAACCGTTCTTAATGGGGACAAAGGTATAAAAATTTAGATAAATTATAAAAAAGTATCTATTATACCATAAAGTTTAGGTAAAATTACTGAGTAAACGTGTAGATATGGATATTGTTTTAATAAACTTAATTTTTGCGTTTTAAATAAAGCTTAAGAGAATTGTTGTTACTTGAACTGAGGTAGAAGTGAGAAATCTGAAATCTGAAATTAGAAATTAGAAACCTGCCCGACAAAGCTCTAGCGGCGGCGGGTTAGAATGAAACTTCGATGATTAAGTCGAGCAAATAAAATCTATTAAACAAATATAAGAAATTAAATAATCATATATTTATAACGTTAATTATCAATATAATAAGCGCCATCAAACCCCAAACTCCAAACCCCAACCATCTAAAGTTTAATCATCAAATCAGGATCAACTGGTTCATTATTTTTCCACAATTCAAAATGAAGATGAGGACCGGTAGAGGCTTCTCCGGTATTTCCGATGGTGGCTATTTCCACAGCTTGTTCCACGAACTGACCTACATACACATTGAGTTTAGAATTGTGTTTGTAGGATGATAGAAAACCTTGAGGATGCATGATCCATACAGTATAACCATTTTCACGTGTATATCCGCTCGCCAATATATATCCTGAAGCTACTGAGAGAATTGGAGAGCCGGACTTGGCAGCAAGGTCTATACCGTAATGATATCTAGTTGGATCGAATTTTGAAGTAATTTCCCCTGATATGGGTTTGATGAAACTCATGGCAGGCAAAGGAACGTGATGTACCTTAATTTCTTTTTGCTTTTCAATTGGAATTTCCACTTTTTTAATAGTGGATTCTACTTGCTTTTCTTCTTTAATATCAGGAGTTGTGTTGACTCCCTTAGTAATTAAATTCTGTATGGCTTTAAACTTTTGTTCTCTTGCTTGGGACAAAGTTTCCAGACTGTCGATGCGAATGGCAAGATTTTTATAGTCTTCTCCTACCAAAGACTTTGGTAAGGGCCCCAAGAACCTTATGAGGCTGGTTTGGGTAAATAAAATAACTGAAACAATGCATATAATAAGGGCGAATAAGGCAGTCATCCAAATGACTTTTAGAGGATTGTAATAAGCCGCAAACCTTTGTGTCATCGACTTTTCATCGATTATTACTACCTTATACTCCTTTGTAAGATTGTCTTTTAATTTCTGAAAATTAGTTTTTTGAGTCATGTGTTATTAATGCCTTGTTTCAAAAGCTAATTGAAGTACGATTTGCGATAAAGTCAGCGGTGAAATTACAAATTTAAATTGGAGTAGGTTTTTATTGTTGGGACACAAGAGCAGGGTATAGTTGTCATAGAGTTAGCATAATCTATTTTAAAATTAATATTGATGTAAGATGCTTTTTTGGGTGGAAGTCTTGAATTAATAAGATGTCCAGCATTATTTATATGGTAATTGATCTACTTTGAATATTCGTTAGAATCAAATGTTTTAAGCACTCTTAGTCCTACCTATATTGGTTAGCAGCCTTTGGATTTTGCCAATTTATAAAAATATAATTGTACTTTTGTGCGAAATTTTGTTAAATACTCGTTCATACACTGTTGAATCGATTTTTACGTTATACATAAAGCATTTTTTACTTTGAAGGCAAATCAATCTAAATATTTTTATCTTCTTTTTTTAGCAGTCATCATGACCTCTTGCGCCTCTCCTAAAAAGAAAAAGGAAGATGTCGGTTTCATAGGTCGTGCCTACCAGAACATGACCGCATATTATAACGGCTATTTTAATGCTGACGAGATCATAGATGCTGCCATTCTTCAGATAGAAGCCAAGCATCCGGACAACTTCCAAAATCAGCTAGTCATTTATCCTTACCTCCTGGACGTGGACAGCAATACTGCCGCAGGTACGCTTAATGTGGCTATTGAAAAACTTAAAAAGGACATCTATCTGCATCAGGCAAGCCATTGGGTAGATGATAGTTATTTCCAAATGGGTAAGTCTCAGTTTCTCAAAAAGGACTTTGAAAAAGCGGAGAACTCATTCAAATACGTAGTTCAAAACTACAGTGCCGAAAAAATGGCCAAGGAGAAATTGAAGAAAATGTCCCCGAAGCAGAAGAAAAAAGCCGCTGCTAAGAAAAGGGAAGAAGACAAACAAAAAAGAATAGAGGAGAGAGCTGCTGAAAAAGCTGCCAGAAATGGGACTAATGCCAAGGCAACTCCAAAATCAACTTCACCGCAAGTCAGTGAGCCCAAATCAAATGATGAAAAATCAAGTGATGAGAAAATAGCACCTAAGAAATCCACTTCAAATAAAAAACTAACTCCCGCTCAAAAGAAAAAGGCTGCAAAGAAAAAAGCCGCTGATAAGAAAAAGGCAGCTGCTGCAAAGAAAAAAGCCAGTGCAAAGAAAAAAGTAGAAGATAAGAAAGCAAGTAAAGAGGACGACAGAAATGCTACTGCTATAGATAAAAGCTATGAAAAGGCTGTAGAAGACCAGAAAAAAAAGGACGAGGCAAAAGCAAAAGAGGCAAAGGAATCAGCATCCATCACGGGTGATGATGTAAGGATCAATTATGAACCTGAAGTAGTTAGTAAGCCTAAGAAATATATATTAAAACACAGACCGGTATTTCAGGAAGCACAGCTTTGGCTGGCTAAAACATATATCCAGCGCGGCAATCTGGAAGACGGAAGCAGAATACTCCGTAGCCTCAAATCTGATGCCGGTACATTCGATTTTGTAAGGCGAGAAGCCCTGCTTACTGAAGCAATGGTAGATATGGACCGTGGAAATGCTGTGGGAGCTATTCCAAAAATCACAGCCGCTCTTCCACTTGTAAAAGACAAAAAAAGAAAGGCTCGACTGACTTATATACTTGGACAGTTGTACACAAATGTTAAGAAATATGACATGGCATATGCTCAGTTTGAAGCTGTAGAAAAGCTGAAGCCAAGTTACGAAATGACCTTTAATGCAAGACTTAGTAAGTACAGTAACAGTCTTGCGATGGGTAATATCTCTAATGATGATCTTAATTCAAACCTTCGCAAGATGCTCAAGGATCTTAAGAATGAAGATTATAAGGATCAAATTTATTTCCTGATGGCGGATGTCAACCTTAAAAATAATGATATAGCTTCAGCTATAAAAAACCTTCAGGCCGGCATTCAAGCGAGTAAAAAAGGTGCTGTAGATAAGTCGGACAGTTATCTAAAGCTTGCAGATCTGTTCTACGGCAGAGATGAGTTTGATCTGGCGTATCATTATTATGACAGCACAGGAACAGCTTATCCCAATACAAAGCCAAGATACAATGAGGTGTTATTGAGAAGAGATAATTTGAAAGATATAGCTCTCAACATCGAAACAATCAATTATCAGGATAGCATCCTTCGCATCAGCTTAATGTCCCCTGAGCAACAGGAAGAACATGCCAGAAAGTTGATTAAGGCGGCAAAAGCTAAAGAAAAATTGAGTGGCCCCGGAACTGCTGCTTCTACATCCCAAGGATTTAATCCTAAATTTAACAATAACACTGCAGCGAGTAGTAGTTTTGGTGCACCGGCTAACATTAACAGGCAGATAGGTCCAAAGCCTACTACATTCTTTGCTTACAATGAAAAAACTGTGAAGGACGGTAAAAAGCTGTTCGAAAAATCTTGGGGTAAAAGGCCACTTGTGGATAATTGGCGTTACTCAGCATTGATTCAAAACTTTGTTGCAGATGAAGAAAAGGTAGAGGATGAAACAGTCAATACCTTTTTTATCTCTAAATCAGAGATCACAAAAGTATTGTCCGAAATTCCTAAAGATGTAGCATCTACCAGTAAAGTGGAAGCAGATATCATGGATGCCATGATAGCATTGGGGGGACTTTATCCTGATAAAATAGACAGAAGCGATAAGACGATAGAAATACTGGAAGAACTTTTAAGAAGATTTCCGAACAACAGACATGAGCCACAGGCGATGTATCAACTTTACTTTGCATATATGTCAAAAAATGATAAAACGAAAGCTGACTATTATGCAAATATTTTGAAAACCAAATATAGTGGGAATCCTTACTCCTTATATTTCTCTGACCCTGAATATATCAAGCGTCTGATGTCTAAAGACAATGAACTGCAGGACTATTACTCTGAAACCTTTAATACTATGGATTCAGGAAACTATGTCATCGCCTACGATATGGCTACGAAAAGTGACAGCATATTCGGTAAGAATAATCTGATGCGTCCTAAATTCGCTATGATCTCTGCTATGGCACTTGGTAATCTTCAGGGAAAAGAGGCTTATATCGCCGCATTAAAGGATCTTATCAACACATACCCGAATTCGGAGGAAGAGAAAAGAGCTAAAGAAATGATGAGACTACTTGGTACAGGTGCTAATGAAAGTGAAGCATTGTTAGTTGAAGCAGATAAAATATATAAGATCAACGATCAGGACCAGCATTTCGTCATGATCATCATGAAGCCGGAAGTCACCAGAGTGGAGGATGTCAAGATAGCTGTGTCAGACTACAATAACAAGTTTTTTAATAAGTCTGATCTCAAGATCGCGAATATCACCTTGAAGGATGGAAGTGCAGATCGACAAGTGCTGCTCGTTCGTTCATTTGACAACAAAATCAAGGCGATGGAATATTATAATCAGGCCAGAAATAAAAAGAGTGATTTTATTTCTGCCAGATTCCCTTTCGACATTTATGCCATTTCTAATTCAAATTATCGAGAGCTATTAAGGTTGAAGTCACCGAGTCTTTATGATGTTTGGTTTACAAAGTACTATAGGAATATGTGATACAGAGGCTAGACACTAGACTCTAGAGTCTGCCTCACAACCACCCTTCATCAGCAAAGCTCGTATATTTATTGCCAGCTACGATGATATGATCGAGTAGTCTGATATCTAGCAATTGAGCAGCTTCGCTGATTTTTTTGGTTAATAAACGGTCTTCTTCACTGGGACAAAGATTGCCGGAAGGATGATTGTGGGCTATGAGGATACCTGAAGCATTTTTGTTAAGTGCATATTTCATCAACACTTTAACGTCTACCACCGTGCCATGCATGCCGCCTGCACTAAGTTTCCATTTGTCCATGACCTTATTGGCTCTATTGCAGATGACGACCCAGAATTCTTCTATGTTGAGATCCATGAGTTGAGCAGCTACAGTCCAGTAAGCATCCTTGGAGGACCGGATTGATTCTGCCTCCTGATGAGTCTGTGATATCTTTCGTTTTCCGATTTCGATGGCAGCGATAATTTCAACAGCTTTGGCTGGACCTACCCCTTTGATGGCAGTTAAGTCATTGATGCTGCATCGTGCCAAATGGCTCAGGCTGCCGCCGCAATGCTTCAGGATAGATTGAGCCAAACCAATAGCAGTCATTTCTCTGCTGCCTGTTCGTAAGATAATAGCAAGTAATTCAGCGTCGCTGAGGGAAGAAGGGCCGATGATCTGGAGTTTCTGGCGGGGTTGGTCTTCGCCATTCATTTCTTTAATGATGAGTGGTTTCATAATTTTTTAATTTGGGTTGGATGTAAAGATAAGTATTGTGAGGGAAATTTTGAAAAAAATTTATGGCTATTGGCTGATGGCTATTGGCTGATGGCTTTGTAGTGGAAACAAGATGGATAACCTTGGTAAGAAAATTGAAAATCGTGTTTTTATACGAATTGGAAATATATAATTGACCAATAATTTGCCATATAATACCGAGCTTTACAATACCGGGCTGGGTTTCGTTTTTCGAATAAAGATTCCTCGCTTCGCTTGGAAGGACGCTAAGTCGATGGGATAGGGGTATAAAATGGGGCGGCTGCACCGCCCCATTTTATACCCCCTCTAAACAAATGTTTTGTCATTCCGACTGAAGGGAGGAATCTGCCAAAATAATGGATAAGCCAACAAAGTTTGATCTTAATAAATTGCATAACTTATAGGAAATGGAATTATATAATTGGTCTTGTTTATATTTGCTTTAAGTATTTATAGAGCTATGGTGTTTACATGAATTTTAAAATGGCAACTGTAGGGACAGGTCGCGACGTGTCCCTACAGGCACCATTTTAAAATTTCCGCACGGAATGCACTGTCAGTTTTGAAAGGTTCACTGAAATTTGCGTGCCGATTGAACCTAGGTTTCAATTAAATTTAATAGGAATACGGTAGGGACAGGTCGCGACCTGTCCCTACCGTATTCCTATTAAATTTCCACGCATATGGATACATAATGATGATCTATAACTATCTGATTACTTTCCAAAATTAGAAGTTGGAAATATGAAATTAGAATAATCACGTGTAAAATAAAATATTGTATTATGAAGAATAGTTTGAAGTTAAGGAGGATCATCCGTTGGTGCTATTTTTGCCCATAGCACATATTTGGTTTTGAGAAGTAAGCTGTTTACCTACTTTATTTGTTTCTTTGATTACTGATTACTGATTACTGATTACTGATCATCTCACCAAATTCACACTTCCCTTCACCACGACCACCTTACCCGAAACGAGTTTGAGCTTGATCAAATAAACATAGGTATCTGGATTAGCTTCCTGACCACGAAATGTGCCATCCCACATTTTTTCCTCGTCATCAGCGCTGATATTCAAAGCTTCGAATACTAAGGCTCCCCATCGATTATAAATAGCAAGTCTCTCAATGTTCTGGATCGCTTCACTTCTAGTTGGGCCGAAATAATCATTGATACCATCGTAATTTGGGGAGAAAATATTTGGCACAAAATAATCATCACAATTTTTCAATGATACAGTTACCTCATCCTCTGATATACCGCATTGATTTACTACAGAAGCAGTGTAAGTGCCTTCATCTTCTACAATTATTGAGGGTCCGGTGTCGCCATTAGACCAGGTGATATCATCTACAGAGGCGACTGCGGTCAGGATGGCTTTGCTATTATTGCATATAATGGTATCCGCACTCACATTGATGACTGGCAATGGCAAGGATGATATTTCGATCTGATCATTTTTTTTGCAGTTGCCATCATCTACTATTACTGAATATATACCGGAAGTATTTACATTGATCGATTGGGTCTTGGCACCAGTACTCCAGGTATAATCTGCACCTGTTTGCTGCACTTTGAGTGTCAAATCCTGCCCTTCACACAAAGATGTATCGGCGCCAAGTTCGAGAGTTATAGTATTTGGTACAATAAATACCCTCATTGAATCAAATGTTGCATTGCCGCAAGCATCTAGTTTCTCTAGTAGGAAAGTTGTATTTTCTTTTACAAAAACAGTGGGTTTAGCTATAAATGGATTACTGAGTCCATTCGATGGAGTCCACTTGTAGGAGATAGCGCCAGCGCCACCATTCAAGGTGACGAGAGAACTATCACAGTATGTTTCATCTTTCAACACATCAACCCAGGATGAGTTGTTTTTAAAACAAAAACTCTGTTTATTGCGTGCACTGCCGGTGGATGAAGTAAATCCCCAGAAAACTTCTTTTTTACCACCAAAAAATGGTCCTGAAATGGGTCCTACATAACCTAGTACTTTGGCACAATCGAAATAAACGGTAAACTCCTGAGTTGCTGCCTTCCAGGAAAACACAACATCATGATCATTCGTATCTTCTACATTGCCACCGGCACCTATGGAATTTGGTCCGGCAAGTGTGCTGGGACCATGAACAGGATTCCCACCTATTATAAGTGCCACATGATCTGCGGCCGGATCGTTATTTGGGTCATTCTGATAAGTATCGAATTCGACTACGAGTGATTCAGGTGTCCCTTCATAGCCTATTCCGCCTCCGTTTCCTGTGACTGGTATAAAAGTGTCTGTCATCATGATGAAAGCAATACCGTCCGCGCCACTGGTCGTAAAGTTTTGTCGACCAAAGTTCATAGTGACAGCGATTGTAAAATCCTTCTGAACATCCAATTTCTGCCGAGAAAGCACACTTCCCTGCTTAAATTGCTGATCTGGAGTTAGTTCAAAACATTGTGCTGAAGTCTGAGATGCATCACCAGATATTTTAAATTGAGCAGTGGCTGTAAAATGCAGCGTCAATAAAACAAGTATACTTAAAGACTTGAAAATATTAGGAACAAAACTATTGATAAGGCAAGACTTTATTTGTTACGAGAATTTCTTTTAAACGCTGTAAAGGTATTTTGAGTTTCAATATTTAAAGCTAGTTTACTATTATGAGTTTCATATATTTTAGAGAATCCTTAGAACTTAATCTAATAATATAAACACCATTAGCAATGTTTGATGGCACATCCACCATTATATTTGACTTGGTAGAATTAACGTTTACATCATTATCCAAAGAACTTATGAATTGACCATTGATATCCAATAGGTCAATATTTATTTGGACATCTGCTCTAGAAGAAAGTTGGATTGTGCATTGGCCTTTAGTAGGGTTTGGAAAAATAGAGGAGTTGACACTTAAAGATTTTACTTTATTATTAGTGGCCAGACCATCAAACCAATTGAGCACTGCTCTTACATTATCCTTCATCATGTCAAAATTCTTTGCAAGTGCAAGGTCAAATCCATAAGTCAGTACATGTCCTTTGGCAGGAGTAATATTAGAGCAGCCCGTAATCTCTGATTTCAGCGGATAATTATTCTCTCCATCCATCATGTAAACAGGCGTAGCGCTTGGTGTAAGCAAAAATCCATCTGCATACCAAAGATTGCCTACAGACCAGGTTAAATCATTGACACCTATTCCACTGGTTGGCATATAGGTTGCTTTAGGCATACCTAATTTTCCATCATCCGCGTATGACTGAGATTTATATTGACTGATTCCTAAGAAATCATATGGAAAGTCTCCTTCATTAAAGTCTACAACCGGAGTGCCATATTTGTCATACATAAAGTCATTACCTATGAGCCAGAATTTGGCTTTTGGATTATTTAAATAGTTCACCAATTCAGGGTTCAACGTCTTGTCTTTATTCCAAAGATGAAGGCCTACACCCCAACTGGAAGTGTGCCATATGACGACATCAAATGCCAACATTTCTTCCGCAAAAGGAGATTCGTTGAGCCCATTCGCATCATAATAATAATATTCTATGCCCAATGAATCTAACGTAGAAGCCAGATATTGACTGTTCATAAATTGATCGCCACTGTCATCTACAAAGAGAACACTTTTCTGTGCATCATTAAATAGTGGAAATGTTAATAATATGAACAGCGTATAAATATATTTCATGTAGTTCAAATTTATTATTTTATATGTAAAGTTACTTACAGTATAACACAAAGATAATTATACATAGCTATAAAATCATTAATTGAGAAAAGAGGTAAACTCAAAATATCATGGATAGGTATCAAAGTCTCAGAAACTTGCAAGTCTAAGCTAAAAGTCATCCCCGGAAACCACTATATTTTTTTTAAGGTAGTTAAATATTACAAATGCTATTGATATATACCTTGGAATCATTACTTTTGTGTATATTTTTATTTTATATATATTTTTCATCGGTCCTTTTAGTACCTAAGGTTCACAATAAGCAAAATTACTATATGTCGTTTTTTAACGTTTTCAAAGTCTTATTATTTCTTTTTTTTGCCGGTCAGCTTTCTGCTCAACCTTGGTTTAACTGGGATTATGTCGGTCCTGATACAATTGCAGTAGGAGCCAACTGTAAGGCACCTCTTAACTGGGGTGGACAAAGTAAAATTTTATGTACGCCTGTCAATCCGCCATCCCAAGTAGTCATCAGTAAGGTATTTAAGAGTATTAGTGGTGGCTATTTCGAAGGTAGTCTGGTGCCGGCAGGTACGACAGTGACTGTTACTTATGAAGCAATGGACAACCAGGGCCATACGGAAACATTTAGTTTTCCGATATATTTCGCAGATAAGACCCCACCAGTGTTTAATGTCAATTCATTACCACCAGATATTACTATTTCTTGTGCAACGAGTCTTACCCAACCTGCCATCACAGCGAGTGATAATTGCACTCCTGCATTTCAGATTCAGATCAGTTCTGAACTCAATTTCCCTCCTTCACCCTGCAGTGGCAATTACGAAAGGAAATTTATAGCCAAAGACGCAGCCGGAAATCAGGCATTCTATATACAACACATTACACTTATAGGTGAGACGATTCGTCCAGTCATCACCACGGAAGCTCAGAATTCTATTAATAACTGCAGTGTTGTAAATGCAAATACTGCATTCAACACATGGATACAAAGTCATGGTGGAGCTGTCGCTACAGACAATTGTGGATTAGGAGGATGGTCTACAATCCCTGCTAATCCTGTTTTCAATAATACATGCAACACTCCGACTACCATCACTTTCGTTGTTTCTGATTTTTGTGGAAATAAGGATAGCACTAATGCAACATTTTCAGTAATTGATACCATTAGTCCGGTTCTGGTACAAAATGCAACCGATAAAATAATAGATTGTGTTACTAATCCTGCCACTTCTCTTGAACAATGGCTCAATAATAAAGGCGGGGCTATAGTCACCGATAATTGTATCGCTTCAGCGGATCTATTAAAAAGCTTTTTATATAACGGAGAAGTAAAAACGATACCTCAACTAAAAGTTATTCTGGCGGCACAGTTAAATGGCCCAACACAGATAGTCAATATAGGTGGGCAGGATTTAACTGTTCGTGCAGCATTGAATATACAATTTAAGATAGCTGATTATTGCGTTCATGAAGTTACCACCTCGGCTATATTCGCAGTGTTAGATACAACTCCTCCGGTGATCACTATGGATGGGCTGGATACTACGACTACGACATGTGCACTTGGAAGCCTGGATGAAGATTTTATCCAATGGTATAGCAATGGTGCAGGAGGAGAAGGAATGGATCTTTGTGATTCTGTAGCCTGGTCAGGTAATCCAACAATGCAGGAAGCTCTTGATGAAATTCATTCCAACCCAATCTTATGTAACCAGTCTATCTCAGTGAACTTCCATCTTGTAGATGCCAGTGGCAATATATCAGTAGATAGTTTTACCTCAGTATTCAGGATTTTAGATTCATCCGGACCTGAATTTATAGACACTGTTCAAGATTATCAATTGGTTTGTTCTGGTGGAATAGGAGTGCAGGATAGCTTAGAGTCTTGGATCAATCGTAAAGGAAATGCCTCAATAGAAGACTGCAATAATGGTCAATGGGATCATTTCTCATGGGCAGATAGCCAAGGGAATACAGGAGAAGGTCAATATAATAGTGGGCCATATCCTCAGATATCTGTCAATGGATGTGATCAATTCATAATGGTCAACTTCTTTGCGAAAGATGATTGCAACAATATTTCTTTAGATTCTGCCAGGTTCAATCTGGGTGATAAAGAGGCGCCTGTCGCATCAAACATTCCTCAAGATACGACCATCAGTTGTGGTGATAATTTGCCTGTAGGAGAACCAACATTTACAGATAATTGTGCACTTAGTGGTAATATTGTATTTACCGAGACTTCTACCTATACACCGGGTTTGCTGACCTGTACTCATTTCGATTATACAATCACAAGGACCTGGATGGCTCAGGATGAATGCGGAAATGAGACAACGGTTATTCAAACGATTGAAGTGGTGGACACGCTGGCACCGACTTCAGATATGCCGTTCATAGATCTTGATCTTGACTGTACTGACAACATAGACGATTATTTGATCAATTTTTCAGATCAATGCTCCTCTATTACTGTGGCGCTCGATCAAAGCTCAAGCCAAGGTTCAGACCCAACGCAATGTGAATACTACAATTACCTTATTACACAAGAATTTACAGTAAAAGATGTTTGTGGAAATCAAAGTATTTTCAGTCGTGCCATCACCTTTATTGACTCCAGTGCACCAGAGATAGACAACAGTGAACCTTTAGTATTAAATTGTACTGACAGTGCTCAGATAAGCACTATCATCCAATCATTGGCAAGTGATAACTGTGCTAGTGAACTTTCTACAAGTGTAATAAGAATAGCATCCGGAGGTTCAGATGATTGTACGACCGGCATGTTGCAAAAATGGGTCATAACAGCGTCAGATCCTTGTGGTAATAGTTCCGAAGATACGATCTCAGTCCATCTAATTGACAATAAAGCTCCTGTGATTATTTCTGCTGCTGATGACCTAACCTTCTATTGCGGAGATGGCTCTGATACGGAAACTTCTTTCAACAATTGGATAAACGATATGGCAGGTGCGATTGGTGCTGATGACTGCGGCGAGACTTTCTCATTCATTGCAGTTCAAGGCAGCTATGACATTAATGATAAAAATACATTACCAGGAAAGCTTCCTGCCATTTCTGATATTCAAAGTTGTACAAACGGAGCTGTAAGCCAACTTAACATCGATGTTGTGTTCTATGACCATTGTTATAACACTGCGGTTACATCAGCTTCTTATAAAGTTTTAGACACGATAGCGCCTGTCTTAATTTATTGCCCGGCTGATACCGTAATTATTTCTTCCGGAAATGACTGTAAGGCTGATTTTATTCTGAATCTCCCTGCTGTGCTTGACCTTTGTGCCAATGTGACTGCTGACTCCACTATGTCTTCAAGCGTCAATGTTACTTCCGACAATCCTGGAAATAGTCTGACTCCTGTCAATCCTGCCATCATCACTTTCAGTGGATTTAACAACAATGGTGCATTTGCAAGTTATGCTTCCGGGGGACTTACTATAGAAGTCCTAAATGGCGATATAGAAGGAAGCCTTGAGTTTTTTAATATTTATGATGAAGACAATAATCTCCTTGGACAGACTGCATTAAGTGATGCCCAATGTGGTAACTCCTCAATTAATATTCCATATTCTGAAAGTCAGTTTAATAACTGGTTAGCAGATGGTACGATCCACTTTATTGCAGTTCCTAATGATCCTTCTCCACAGGATGGAGGATTTACGATCAATGATATTTGCTCTGGAACGAGGATAGAAGCGGCAATACCAGTGATATGGAATGAAAATGCTTCATTGAAATATAGCTATAAACTAGACACAAATGAGGTGGTCGATCTCGATCCATTATCTCTGCCCATACTTTCATTAAAGGAAGGAATACACACTATCATTTATGAAATTAAAGATTGCAGTGAAAATATAATTACTTGCACTCAATCTATTCAAATAAAAGATACCATAGCGCCTGTCATAGTTTGCGGTAATGATATTAATTTAACATTGAACGAACAGACATGTGAGGCATCCATCAAAGTACCACTGCCTATTTCTATTTTTGACAATTGTGGTCTTGCTAACGATTTCGAATTTAATGTTCCCATAGATACTGCAGCAGCTTGGCTAACTTTTGCTGCCAATCCAAATCTTCAGAATTTCATTGCTCAAGAAAAAAATTATACATTTTATAATGTTGGCGGCAATGTGACGAATCCTGTCTTATTAAATATATTTTTAAAAGGTGATATTGAAAGCGGGGGAGAATATTATACAATATTTGGAGAAGACGGCATAGCCCTTGGTACCACTGAAGCAGGCCTTGGTAATGTCCTTACAGGTAATTGTAATAAAGTATCTACGACCTATTTCAATATTCCCCCTGCCAAATTTAACCAATGGGCTATTGATGGCTCAATCACATTGAAAGCAGTTGCAAACATTGATTTTACAATACCTCCGGGTAATAATCTGAGTGGTATAAATCCATGTAATCCCAATACCGTCGATGCTGATGGCGAGACAGACAGCACTTCATATATGTTTATGCAGCTTAAATATAGCAGCTATACTCCACCATCTTATTTCGCATCCGGAGCCACGACCGTACCTTTGACAGTTTTACCTCCTCCATTTGATCCTCCTGCCATCGACTTTAAAGCAGGTGAGACCTATTTTTCATATGTGATCTCAGATATTTCAGGGAATAGTGATACATGTACTATTCTGGTGACAGTAAGAGACACAATAGCTCCAAAGGCAATTTGCAAAAATGCTACGGTCCACGTTCATCCAAGCGGCATCATTCCTGCTATACTTTATCCTGATCAAATCGATGGGGGAAGCTTTGATAATTGTGTGATAGATACAATGTATGTAAGCCCATCCTCATTCACATGCGCTGATATCGGTAGCCAGGTTGAAGTTACTCTTTTTGTAGTAGATTTATCAGGCCTGATCGATTCCTGCAAAACTTTAATCCTGGTAGATGATGCTGTGATCAATCCAAGCTATAGCCTCGGCTTATGTGATAATGACAGTTTAAGATTATTTGCAAATATTCCGGATACAGATCTTTTCGATCAATATACTTATTCGTGGGTTGGTCCTAATAATTTTAATTCGAATGTAGCCAATCCAATTATTCCAAATGCTTCATCCATCAATTCAGGTTCTTATAAACTTACAGTGACAGGTTTCAATGGCTGTGGTGGTGATGGAGTTGTCCAGGTATATATTAATGATGAGATCAATACACCTATCATTGGAGCTATGGATTCCTCTGTATGCGCAGGTTCCGGTATCATGCTCTTCACTCAGCCTTATACCGGCAATATTCAATATAAGTGGTTCGAAGGGCAGGCTCCAAACGGCACCCTACTTGATTCTACTATTGTTCCACAATACTCAGTAACAAGAACTCAGGGTAACTATTTGTTTTATGTCATAATTTCGGAAAACGATTGTATTTCCAATCCATCCGCCAGTGTTTCTATAGAAGTCATGGATATTCCGGTAGCTATAGTTGACGCTGCGATCATTGAAGTATGTGAAGGTGGAAGCATCATACTCGGTACCCCTCTCACCAACTATAAATATAGCTGGACTGGTCCAAATGGTTTCACTTCATTTCTTCAGTATCCTACGGCGATAACTCCTGCTACACTTAATGACGCAGGTGACTATAGCCTGGTAGTGAATAGGGACAACTGTGCATCTGAAACTGTTATGGTTAAGGTTACAGTATCAAAGCGACCACCTGCTCCGACTCCTACTTCTAACGGGCCAGTGTGCAACAATAAAGAATTAAGACTGACATCCAACATTATTTCAAATGTAGACTCTTTTATATGGAAAAGGCCAAACGGTCAGCTTATCACTACAGCCTCCAACCCACTGATTATCTCAAATGCAGGTAGCGCAGATAATGGCCTATGGACATTGATCTTAAAATCTGGTGGATGCACTTCCCTGGAATCTTTACCACTGAATGTTGAGGTAACGCAAGAGAGCGAAGTTGTAATTAATTATGAAAGTCCTCTTTGTGAAGGAGATAGTGTGAGACTTACTACTGGTCTTTATCCGGGAGCCACTTACAAATGGTCAGGACCAGCCGGATTTACATCTACAGCTACCAACCCTAAGGTCAAGGCTGCTTTTGGGACATACTCCGTGACTATCACCACATCTGCAGGATGTATAGCTATTGGCAGTGTACAATTGGACCTGAACATAAAACCAAAAATTACGAATATTACTTCTGATGCAGAGAATTGTCAATTCCCGGATGATTTGATCAATTTTAATTATACGACAAGTATTACCGAAGGAGAACTTAGTTTCTTTTGGAAAGGCCCGGGCGGATTCCAAAGTACTGATGCGCACCCAACGATTACGCCAGCTTTAGGTATAAATGGTATATATAGCCTGGTAGTTACTTCAGCACTAGGTTGTAAATCAGATACTGCTAAAATTACAATTTCGATTTCTATAGCACCGGCTCAACCCATTATTCAGGGCGAAGCAAAAGTATGCAGTGGAAGTGGAGTCACACTTACTGCTGCAAATCTTCCTGTGATCGGCAAATACATTTGGTCGACACCTGCAGGGGATGTGACGACAACAGCCAATACCATTAACATTGCCAATGTCCAGCAGGCCAATAGTGGCGATTATACTGTAATCTTTGTACAAGACAATTGCCAGTCTAAACCTTCCAATCCATTTAATGTAAATGTCGTCAACACACCACCACAACCATTGATCATTGGAGATCCGACAGTCTGTCTAAACGATTCCATTATACTAGAAATTAGTAATCCACCTAATTATACATATCAGTGGACAGGCCCGGGAGGTATGACTTCAAGTCAGAAAAAATGGATCATATTTCCGGCACAAAGTAGTAATGCAGGCAGTTACTTCCTGACTCTTGTCAATGATGGTTGTACTTCTGTTACATCAGATGCTTTCCAACTGACTATAAATTTACCACCGGCAGCCCCTTTAATGGCTGAGCCTATTGGGTCTATCTGCGTAAATGAAGAAGGTGCAGTACTTACACTTTGCGTGACACCAGGATCTGCAACACCTGGTGCTAACTACACATTTTACAACAGCGCTTTGACTCAGCCTATTGGCGGACCTACTAACGGTCTTTGTATAAATGTGACCGATTTCAACAGTTTTATCAACGGTAATAATAGTTTCTATGCTATTGCCGCTCTTAATACATGCGCCTCAGCTCAATCTATTCCTGTAGCGGTAGTAATAAACCGTCCTCCAGAAGAGAATGCTGTAACAGGTAAAGTGAAGTATGCTTGCGATGGAAATACTACGACTCTTCAGGCAAATAGTGTATTTATAGCAAAGGGAACCTGGACTCCATTGACTGCAGGTGTGTTGATATCTTCTCCGAATGATCCCAATACAACAGTGACCAATTTGGCCTCCGGAAAAAATGTCTTCGTATGGAGCCTTGATTATAAAGATTGTTTAAACTATAGTCGAGACACAATGATCGTTTGGGTGCCTGGAGAGATTACTTCATTGGATGACATCTTCCGCATGAAAGAAAGTGGTGAAGGATTCATAAATGTATTGGTCAATGATAATTTCAATACGCCGATAAGTCTTGACATACTTAATGATGTTAAGAACGGATCTGTTGAAATCCAAGATGATAAAACAATATTGTACATACCTAATGGTAGCTCTGATTTCGATAAATTTACTTACCAAATATGCGTAGCCGGATGTCCTCAGATATGCGCTCATGCAGATGTTTTGATCGATATCGATAAGGTAAATGATTGTAGTATTCCAAATATCATTACTCCAAATAATGACAGAGTAAATGATGTATTGAGAATTTCATGCCTTGAAGATTTTGCGGTCAACAATAGTAAACTAGCCATTTTCAACGAATGGGGAAGTATGGTATATGAAGCAGCTCCATATAAAAACGATTGGGACGGTAAGTTCAAAGGTTCGGATCTTCCTTCAGGTACTTACTTTTATGTTTTCGATGCGGGCGACGGGAGCACAGTGCAGAAGGGATTTTTAATAATAAAAAGATAATCGATCAGAGATATGAGATCAATAATTATAGCTTTAATAGTATCGGTAGTTCTAAACATTGGATATGGTCAGCAAGAAAGACAGTATAGCCAGTTTATGTACAATAAACTTGCTATAAATCCGGCATTCGCAGGAGCACTTCCTTCCACATCCTTTGGATTATTGTACAGAAACCAATGGATGGGCTTCGAAGGGTCGCCTGTCACTCAATCTTTATCCGCTAATATTCCATTTCTGGATCAAAGAGTTGGCGTAGGAGCCAATCTTATTCACAGCACTATAGGCATATCAGATATGTGGACTTTGAGTGGTATGTATGCTTATCGTCTTCCCATGGGCAACGGCTTCATCAGTGGTGGTCTGGAAGGAAGTATCAGATATTATGGTGTTGATTACAGCAACAATAGTCTAAGAGCAGACCAGAATCTAGCCGCGGATAATGCAGTTTTGGTAGAAAATAATACTAAAGTAGTTCCAAATCTTGGGTTGGGAGCATATTACGCAGACAAGTCATTTTATATTGGTATTTCGGCACCAAGATTATTGCAATCGAATATAGATTTCAACGATGTATTACTTATATCGAGAGAAGTAATACATTTCTACCTGATGTCAGGCTATTCCATTGAAGCAAATGAAGAATTATTCTTTACACCACAGGTCAATTTAAAATTTGCCAAAAACAGTCCTGTCAGTCTTGACGCCAACTTGATGGTTGATTTTGGATTGAAATATAATGCCGGGGTCTCATATAGAACAGGAGGAATAAACTCAACATTGGGTGAATCTATAGACATATTGTTTGGTATGAAAGTCATTCAACCACTCTTTCTTGGCTTGTCATATGATATACAGATTGGCGATCTGGGCAGGTATAACAAAGGGAGTATCGAGTGCTTTTTGAGATATAGCCTTCCCGGAGATTATGATGTAGATGTTCAAAACCCAAGATTTTTTTAAGCAATGCATATGTATCATTTTTTCACAATAAGCTATTATAAACAGCGGGTCATTATCATTGGATTGATAGCGTTTCAGTGCTTTTACTTGACAGCACAGAATAATGATATTCTTTCTGATATCATGAACGGTCAGTTCAATGACTACGAAATAATTAATCAAAGCGGCATAAATACTTCAGCGCTGGAATTTTCTCCTTGTATCTATTTGGACAGTCTCGTATATGTAGCTAATGGAAGAACTGAAGGTAGAAAGTCGAAATCACAAGCTGCATCCTATTTTAATTTGTACAAAACGTTCATTGATCAGGAAAATCACCTTGTGGGTGAAACTCCACTTTCGGGAGTATTGAACTCTACATTTCATGAAGGACCACTTACTTTTAATAAAGAAGGAACGGAAGTGTTTTTCACCAGAAATAACCAGGTTGAAGGAGCCAGGAATCAAAAAAAGATGAACTTAAGCATTTTTACTTCAACCAAAGTAAATGGTATTTGGTCAAAGCCAATAGAATTATTTGCCTCTAATAATGAATTTTCCTTTTGCCATCCTAGCCTAAATAGTGCTGGAGACAGATTATATTTTTCTTCAAATATGCCTGGAGGTTATGGTAATTATGACCTTTATTTTATTGAAAAAGTAACAGGTATCTGGTCCAGCCCTATCAATGTCGGCAGTGTCGTCAATACCGGTGATAATGAATTATTTCCAAATTTATTAAGTGATGAAACATTATCTTTTAGCAGCAATAGGCCCAATGGTCTCGGCGGTCTGGATATTTATGTAGCTGAACTTAAAGATGGCAAGGCATATTCTACGGAACTGCTGCCTGAGCCTCTAAATAGCGGAAGCGATGATATTAGTTTAGTGATAAGTCCTGATCCTTCAGTTGCCTTTTTCACATCTTCACGCCCGGGTGGAGCAGGACAGGATGATATATATGCTATTCTTCCTAAAAAACAAAAGCCGTCCACACCTGTCGATCAAAGCTTTGTAGTGATGGATAGTATTAAATTAAAAAGATTGGCTAATGTTACGATTACTATATCTACAGACGATGGCAATCCAGTTTATTCAGGATTGACTGATAGAAATGGATCCCTCAAAGCAAAACTTCAGGAAGGCAAATCTTATAAATATGAGACTACAATTTTGGGATATAAGAAGGTACAGAATAATTTTATTCCTGGCCAGGCAATGACACTAAGACTTCTTTCTGATGCCTGCATTAGCCTAAAAGGTGTAGCGATGGATAAAGAAAAAAATAAACCACTTCCAAACATTGAAGTCAACCTAGTTCTTGACTGTGAGGATGAAGTTATGACTAGAATTACTGACGGTAGTGGTGTCTTTGAATTTTGCGTCCCTCAGGATTGTCGTTCTTTCATTAGTTCCAGAGCAAAAGATTATTATGATCTGAAATTAAATCTGGCGACTATGACTGAAGAAAAGCAGATAACGCTTGAATTTATTAAAGAACAAGTTTCCATTCTGAAGGATCCTATCAAGGTAGGAGGTACCATTATTCTCGAAAATATTTATTACGATTTTAATAAATCTACTATTCGCCCAGGGACTGAAAGAGAGCTGAACGAGCTTGCCACCTTACTTGAACAGAATCCAAACATGGAAATAAAGCTGGTTGCACATACAGACTCAAGAGGTGACGCTAAGGAAAATGTAACCTTATCCCTGTCACGTGCTCAGGAAGCTAAAAACTATCTTATTTCTAAAGGAGTGGGGGGAGATAAAATTTCGATCGAAGGCAGAGGAGAGACTCAGCCACGCAATAGATGTAAAGATGGTGTCAACTGTACAGAGGAAGAACACCAGTACAACCGCAGGATGGAGGTAATAATTAAGAAAAAATAAGATCCAAATATCTTTTTGAATAGTACATTTGCCCACTGATAAACTGTATTTACTATGTCTAATAAGAATAAACTTCAGCGCTTTGCTGAAGTTGCCATGTTGCCCAATGTATTCGAAAATCATGAATTTCATGACCCGCACATTGATGATGCAATGGGCAATAGAATGGATATCAAAGGGCATTGGAATGATCTTGTATTCAAGACTGCAAGACCAATAATTTTAGAATTAGCCTGTGGAAAGGGTGAATACACTACCCATCTGGCTCAGGCTCATCCCGAGAATAATTATATAGGCATAGATATTAAGGGTGCCCGCATCTGGATAGGGGCTACTATGGCAGACAAACTAGGCCTTGACAATGTTGCTTTTCTGCGCATCAGGATCGAATTGATTGAAGCTTTTTTTGCAGAAAATGAAGTGTCAGAAATATGGATAACTTTTCCAGATCCCTTTCTTAGAGACAGCAAGTCAAACAGGCGACTTACCTCACATCCCTTCCTGGACAGGTACCTTGGAGTCTTAAAACCTGGTGCTATAGTACATTTGAAGACCGATGACCCAACCCTTTATGCTTTTACACAGGATGTTTTGGCTGAAAGAAACGATTACAAAATCTTGGAAACTACAGCGGATTTCTATGGAGATGTCATCCCGAGCCCTGAGACCCACCTGCTCACATTCTACGAGAAGCAACATCTAGCGGCAGGGAAAAAGATAACGTATACGAAGTTTGTGAAGATTTAATTGATTGCTATTTTATAGCTGATGGCTGATGGCTGACAGCTGATGGCTCTGCTTTGGAAAATAGATTCATTTGATTCCTTAAGGAGGGTTTAATTGAAAAAGAGGAATTGAAAATTGAAAATGAGGCGGAGGAGGGGCAGTACCGATTACCGAAACTTTTCTAAAAATAGTTAAATGCTGGTGGCTAATAGCTGATGGCTGATGGCTGTGTTGTGGAAGATTGAATGATTTGGCTCCAAAAGAAGGAATTGAAAATGGAAAATTGAAAATGAGGCGGAGGATGGAAAGTGCGATATAATTTAATTTGCGGACTAAAGATTAAAGCCTATTGCTGATGGCCAATGGCCAATGGCTGATGGCTGTTTTGGGAAAATTAGGTTGGTTTGATTTCGAATTATGATTACCGATTACTGATTACCGATTACTGACTACTGCTCCATTCACCATTCAATCCCTACATTTTCTTTTTCCGCTCCCAATGATTCTGCTCATTCAGTTCCGCCACGATGGCCTGGTAATTCTGATAACGAATATCATTGATGGTGCCATCTTCTAGTCCTGCTATTACAGCACAACCTGGTTCGTTCATGTGTGTGCATTTAGCTGAGAATCGACATTCATCAGAAAGGGCGAAAAATTCTCTAAAGTTGTGCGCGACATCCATTGGAGTTAGATTATTGTAGGAAAGTGTCTTGATGCCGGGAGTATCGATGATGGATCCACCTTCCTTTAGTTCAAACATCTCTGCAAAGGTCGTGGTATGCACTCCTTTTCCGCTGTGTGAAGAGATTTCTTTAGTTTTTAAATTGAGATGGGGAAACATCGCCTGCACCAAACTACTTTTTCCAACACCTGATTGACCGCCAACGAGTGTTGTTTTTCCTATCAAGGCATTTTTTAATTCATCAACTCCAGTGAGGTCCATAGCGGATACTCCAAAAGTAGTATAGCCTATAGATTCATAAAGTTCTCTGAAGTAATTCATGACGAGTATGGATTCATTATTGTAAATGTCAACTTTATTGAAAACAATAATAGCTGGAACATCGTGTGGCTCCGTCATAAGTAAGTATCGATCTATAAAACCCGGCTTCAATGATGGGTCCTGTACGGTGACAATGACAAGCGCTTGATCTATATTCGCAGCTATCAGATGCAAGTGGTGCTTCATTCTCGGAGACTGTCGTACGATGTAATTTCGCCGCGGTTCGATGGTCTTGATGATGCCCTTTCGCTCTCCGGATTCTATTTCATAGGTTACAATATCTCCAACAGCAACTGGGTTGGTGAGCTCAAATTCCTTCATGCGGAATTTGCCCAATATCCTGCATTCTATATAGCTATCGTCTTCGGCTTTGACAGAATACCAACTTCCGGTGGACTTTGTGACGATACCTCTCAAAATGTGTGTGTTGGTGTGGAAGCAGCATGAACTGCAGCAGCAATATCTTCAATTAATGAAGCATCCTTTTCGATAGCATTTCCTACCACAATGATGTCTGCACCTGCCTCTGCTGATATTTTTGCTGTATTCGGAGTTCGAATCCCACCTCCGACAATAAGTGGAGAGGAAATGACATTATTTACAGCAGTGATCATCTCTGGTTCTACAGGATTGAGTGCGCCACTCCCTGCATCCAGAAACATCATTCTAAGACCAAGCATTTCACCGGCCATCGCTGTGCATGCCGCTATATCAGGTTTATTGGAAGGAATGGGTTGTGTGTTGCTGATATAACTAACGGTGGTTTTTACTCCGCCATCGATCAGCATGTATCCAGTGGGAAGAATCTCCAATGGGCTGAATTTTAAATATGGGGCAGCCAGTACATGATTGCCGATAAGTAGCTCTGAATTACGGCCTGAGATCAACGAAAGAAAGAGAATAGCGTCGGCTTTATAGCTTAGTTGATAAGAATTGCCGGGAAAAAGTATAGTTGGAATATTACAGGCTTCTTTTATGGCGATGAGGCTTTTGTCCAGCATGTCGCTTACCACCAGGCTTCCTCCAATGAAGAAACAATCTACTCCTGCATCGATAGATGATTGCAATACTTTATCCATATTTGATAGTCTCAACTTGTCAGGATCTAGCAGCACAGCAAAGCGCTTCTTGCCCTGATCTTTATCTACGACCATCTGTTGGTGTATTTCTCTTAAATACATTTGATAAAATTTATGTGCCTAAGGGCAAATTATTGTTTCAAAATCCGGGTTCAAGTGCTGAATAGAATCTCAAAATTAAGGATTTTATATTCAAACATAGAGAAAAAGCAATCTGTTCATTAAAACTGATTGTTAAATAGTATTTATAGAGCTGTTTATAGATTAGATTAACTAATATTTATTGGCTGATATTAAACTTAAAATAGTACTTAAATTTTCTTTTCAATTTTAAAAATGTTTCGTTTACCATATCCTCAGATCGATAATAAGGCGCTGTTTCCATCTCACAATAGCCGTAGATCATATCTTTAATAGAAAAATCATTTGTACTCAATACGAACTTGCCCACTATGACAGGAATGTCCAATGAATTGGTGAGTGTATCCTCATTTCTTAATTTAAGTATATTGTCCTCCTTGTAATATTCTCTAAAGGAAGAGGTCACGCTGTTGCCGATTATGAAATGGTCGATGAATTCATTACCAAATATCTGTCCTAAGGAAATTTGTAAAGTATCAATTGATTTAATCGCATTGACGAGCATATAGTCTCTATTACTTTGTTCAAATTCTCTGAAACTCTTTTCTTCTTCACTTTCTTCATAAATACCGAGAATTTCAATATTACTTAGATCATTGAATACCAGTTCATTCAGATTCAAGGTATCAATCTCAAATAAGGAAAAAATAGCTATTTGTGAGGTCTGATCACCTTTTTCCCATTTATTAAAAAACTCTAGCAATACTTCAGGGAATTTATTTCTTTCCGCAATGTATTTTTCCGGAAGGCTTGGATCTATGGATATTTGGGCAGAAGACCGATTGGTCGGTGATAAAAAAATCAGTATTACAATAATATATTTCAATGGCTTGAAGTTTGAGATGATCAATATTCTATCGCAAATATATGTATAATATGAAGTGCTTAAACTACTTGATTTTCAGAAATTATTTGGTGTCGATGGGGAATTATTTTTCTCGGAATGGTTCGACAATGAATATGGATATTAGAAAGATTGGAAACCGAAGATTTAGCTTTTGGCATACTTAAATGCCATTCTTTGTTCGTCTTTTAAGGCTCCTGTTATGTTTCGAATCATAATGATTAATCGGAGGTGCACATATTCATTATTATCAGAATGACAAGTCAACAGTCTTTTATATGGAATTTTAACAAAAGTTAATCTTACGCACTTATTCACTCAAGTTATTGAACAGATTTAAATGAAATTATTTTGTTCCTTTTATTCATTAGATTCGAGTTTTTTATACTGATTCCTGCCTGTTGAGCTCTCCATAAGAACGATTGTAGGACGGCCCACAGCAAGACCCATTTTTAATCCACACCTAAAATAATACTCCTTTCCTTTCTCCACATTGATTGTAACAGAGGTGGCAGTTTCAGTTTTGCCCCAAAATTTGTGTTCACCAAATGATGTGATCTTATATGCAAAAACTCCACTATCAGTTGCTTTTCCAATGATTGAATCCTCGTCCATTCTTATTTTATAAGTAATCAAACTTCCCTGATAATTGTGTGGCCTGTAAAAGTAAACCATCGCATAATCAGTATTTTCGCTCAATTGTGATTTGTTTTCAAGTGCCTTTGCTGCCAAAAGCTGATTTGTCTCCTCATTATAATTACGATAGAGCTTTGCTTTTAACCTATAACAATTGCTTAAATTAGTTCCTGGCCTCAAAATTTTGGTTAATTTGAGAATATTAGCTCCAGAATTCCTTGCTTCTGATTTGGCAGTTTTTAAAACTTCGAAATAATCGCAATCAGTTGAAAATCCTGTGTCTCCGACCTTAATTTCACCTATAAATTCTGATCCTTCGGGGGCGGACTCCTTAACTTTAAATACCAAGACTTCAGTAGAAGTGTCCAAGGGATCATATTTAACATCGCCAGTCAATTTACTTTTAACCTTTGGTGAACAGGATTGAATCAGAAAAATAGTTATTAAAAAAAGCGTTGTTTGAAATTTCATGTGAAATATCTTTAAGAGATTTTAAGCCTCAAAGAAAATTAAAAAAATTAATTTCTGGATCCACATCACATACATTTCTGGGTAAAATTTTAAACCTGAGGGGCATTAAGCTAGTGATTAAGTTATAAAAACATATTTCTCTTTCATCCTGGCACAAAAAAAAGGCAGGTTTTGCAACCTGCCCTTATAAATCTTACAATATATCAGAAATTATTTTCCTGAAGCAACTGTATCAGAAAGGCTTTTTCCTGGCTTGAATCTAGCAACTTTTTTAGCTGCGATCTTGATTTCATTACCAGTTCTAGGGTTTCTACCAGTTCTTGCACTTCTTTTAGAAATAGAAAAAGTACCGAAACCGATAAGAGTTACTTTATCACCTTTTTTCAAAGCACTTGTAATTGCTTTAATTGTAGCATCTAATGCACCACCAGCTTGAGTTTTAGTAATTTTAGCTGAGTCTGCAATCTTGCTGATCAAATCTCCTTTGTTCATGATTGATTGTTTTAGTTATTATTAAAATTTTATAATGGCAAAGATATTGTTATTTTCAATATAATTTACTTTTTTGATTTTTTATTTTCGACCAAATGCCGCATTAACATTAATATTTTGTTAAAATTTAACGTTCAAACCCACTTAGACCGCCCTATTTCGATTTTTATGTCCTTGTAATCCAATATATATAAGGACATTAGAAGATTATTGTTTTCTATATATGAAAAGTTTTAGAAATTTATTTTTTAAACCAAATACTTTATATTATCTTTGCGCTCCATTATAGTTAAATTTTATTCAAAACATATATCATGGCACATCATAAGTCATCTTTAAAAAGAATCAGACAAGAGTCTAAACGTCGTATCCAGAACAGATATTATAAGAAGTCTACCCGTACGTTGATCAAGAAGTTAAGAGATCTGACAGATAAGTCAGAAGCTACTACACTACTTCCTAAAGTCATCAGTATGTTGGACAGATTGGCGAAGAACAATAATATCCACAAAAATAAAGCAGGTAACCTTAAGAGTAGCCTTACTAAATTAGTATCAGCTATCTAAGCGTTAGTTCTAAAGATATAAAGCCGGATTACTGCAAAGTAATCCGGCTTTTTTTATGTCTTATAGTGAAATGCAACTCTCCAATACTAATTTATGTTCCTAAGTAATCATCCTTCATATAGATTTATATTTCTGGATTTTATTCTGTCATCTTCCTTTATCATTTTATTTTAACATTTTAACTTTACTTTATGTGGTCAGAAACAAATAACAAACTGGAGCGCACCTTTGAATTCAAAGATTTCAAAGAATCAATAGCTTTTATCCAACTCGTCGCCTTTGCTGCTGAAAAGATGGATCATCATCCGGAGATCTATAATTTATACAATAAGGTTGAACTAAAGCTATGCACTCATAGTGCTGGTGATACCATTACCGCCAAGGATAAAAAACTTGCTGCCGAGATCGATGTGATCTATGATGGTCACTTTAATAATGGTAAATAAAAAAACTATACCTTTCCTCACATCCTTACTTTTATTCCGGAAATTGGTAACCTGCCTGCAGTGTGATCAATATTACGATATACAGTAATAAGGAAACTGTAAGTATAAAGTTGGCATTCTAAACAATCAATAAAATGCAGAAAACGCTGACTACGTAATTTTTAAACTATTTTTATAATATGACGGACTTATTTGAACATGTCTTTTGGCCAGTTACAGCCTAATTATGTTGGCCTATTCTTACCATCATTTGCAGTTCTCAATTCCCCACCTATTCACCTATTTACCTCCTAACTTTCTCACTTTCTCACCTTTTAGCCTTCATATTTGCGATTTTATCACCATATTTAAGGTAATTTACCTTTTCTAATTATGCACCGGATACTCTTTCTTCTTCTTTGCAGCAATATGCTGTGCGCTCAGACAATCCCGCTATCCAGATCTGTGGATTGGAGTAATGCCCATCCAATCGTCAATTTGGACGAATACGATGAGATTATTATAGCTAAGAACATGATGCATGGAGATGGAATAACTCCAAATGATGAAATTCTGAAGCTTATATTGGACCAGGTGTTGCTTGGCCGTAAAACAAAAATCTTCCTGGAAGCAGGTATTTTTTTATTCAACAAGCAGATTGTCTTGCCATCAAATATTGTTCTTAAAGGAAAAGGGTCAGAATCTACTGTTTTGAAAATGGATCTGAAAGGTAACGGTGATGCAATTTTGATAAAGGGCACTTTGGTCTCCAAATTGGACACCATAAAGCTTGGCGCAACTATGGGAGATCAATTCCTCTTGGTGCAAAATGCTGATGAATGGAAGCAACATGATTGGGTCAGGATCTCACAGCAGGACACTGATCTGGTTACATCAGACTGGGCACATAATTCTGTGGGCCAAATGGTGGAAATTAACAAAATTAATAGTGATACATTATTCTTAAGAAGTAAACTACGTCTTGATCTTGCTCTAGATAGAGTTCCAATAATTAGAGAAATAATTCCAATAGAAAATGTTGGTATCGAATGTCTTTCTATAAAAAGAATAGATGATACCGCACCTCAGCAATCAAGTAATATTTTTCTTGAAAATGCAGTCAACTGTTGGGTCTCAGGAATTGAATCTACAAATTGTACTTTTGGACATATTACCATTGCTTCCAGTTCAAATATCCAGGTTAGGAGATCATATTTTCATGATGGTTTTGACTATGGAGGCAATGGCAGAGCTTATGGTATTGTTTTGCAGTTCACCTCCGGAGAATGCCTGATCGAGAATAATATATTCAATCATTTGAGACATTCTGTCTTGCTTCAAGCAGGCGCCAATGGTAATGTGATCACTTATAATTACTCAAGAGATCCATTTTGGACCAGCTTTCCATCTGATGCTTCCGGAGATATGGTACTTCATGGCAATTATGTTTTCGCTAATTTATTTGAACAGAATATCTGTCAAAATATCGTCATCGACAATTCACATGGACCTAATGGCCCTTACAATACTTTTTTTAGGAATAGGGCAGAGAAATATGGTATATATTTTAGTGCAGATAACTCCCACTTTCAAAATATTGTAGGAAACGAGATCACGAATTCTAACTTTCCATATAGCCTTGTTAATTACTCCATCCAGGGCAAAGATCAGTTTGAATTTAGTAATAATAACAAAGGTGTGATAGTACCAATGGGTGAAAGTGCCCTGCCTGAAACAAGTCTATTTTATAAAGAAAAACCATATTTTCTTCAGGAAAGTCAGTGGGGTGGAATAGGCTCACCTAATTTGCCTGAAAAAAATTTTATTCCGGCTTATGAAAGGTGGTTGAATAATAGTCCGATGGAAAATGGATGCACTGATAGTTTAGTATTGAATGAATATAAAATAACAGATGGATTAAATGTCATTTGTTTTCCGAATCCATTTGGTTCAGAGTTGAAAATACATGCTGAATTTCCAAATAGCAATTATATAATTTTTGACGCAATTGGTAGGGTAGTTTTCAAACAAAATAATTTAACTGATAAATTAATTATTAATACTTCCTCTTGGTCGGCAGGAGTTTATTATATTCAAATTAATTCAGGGAAGGATTTGATAAAAACTGTAAAAATTATTAAGAATTAAATTTGGGATTTTTCTCCCCTTGTCGATTATGAGCAAAATGAATTTTGCACGCACCAGAACGTAGGTTAACCTACGCTCAGCACTTCATGGCGAATGATGTACAAAAATTAGAGTTAAAGCTTAGATCGTGAGGCTCGGCGTAGGTTAACCTACGTCGTTGTGTCACCAGAGTTTACTTAGAAATTTACAAGAAAGATGTGTATAAACCTTAGCTGGCAGAGGGGTGGCGGCAGCCGGGGTGTCAATTGTTGCAATGGTGCTGTTGTTTTAAGAAACAATTAGAACTTAATCTAAAATAATTACCAACTAGTTGCATATTAAAGTTTTAGAGAAGTGAATGACCCTGAGGCTTAGGGGGAGTCTTTCCCTACAAAACCTTTCCCCTAATTCTCCGTTTAATCCGAGATGACAAAGCATAATATCCTATCTCACTATCGACTCATAGGCGACCACCCCGCCGACTTACTTATTCAGAGTTTAGTAGATGAAAATGGCATTGAATATATACGTTCCTTATTTCCTTTTTTTTCAAATTATAAAGATTTGAGCTTTGGGAATTTAGACCCTTTGATTCAGGATTTTCTCAAAGTAAATTCCAATTTACCGGCGAGCTTTGACAAAAAAAATATGATCCGGGCTACTGATTATTATAGAAATAATCAGGAAAATATTGGACTTGTACTTGGTCTGTATTCATTGCCTTATTGCTACCTTGGTGCTGATGGCGCAAGAGTCTTATCGTTCTCAGCCAGACTGAATAAAGATGCATTTAAAAGACTGGTCGAAACAGGTAATTTCCTAAAGGCAGTTTTGAATCATGACAATTGGTCTGAAGGAAAAATCTTTGCTATTTGCATTAAAGTACGACTATTGCATGCTTCCATCCGTTATTTTATTTTGAAAAGTGATCGATGGGATATGAAATGGGGTTACCCAATTAATCAAGAAGATCTGGTCGGGACTAATCTAGCTTTTTCACTCATTGTTTTGAGGGGAATGGAGAAATTGGGTCTGCAAGCTGATGATTCTGTGAAAAAGGCATACATTAATCTTTGGAATGTAATAGGTAACTTATTGGGAGTTCAGGATGATATTGTTCCAGAGAATTATTTAGCTGCAATTAAGTTAGACAAGGAAATTTCAAAACATCAATTCAAAAATTCTCCTCATGGGTCTGAGCTAACTAACTCCTTAATGAATGCATTTCGAAGCATCGTCCCAAATGAATTCACCGCTGAACTTTTGCAAGAACAAAGCCGATTCTTACTTGGAGAAAATTATGCAAATATGTTGGAAATTAAAACAACAACTATACCTAAATCGGTGTTAAGTGTCTATAATAAAACGTCAGCATTGATGTCAAAAATATTTTAAAATGAACAAAGAAAAGATCCGTAAGGAATTCATCGATTATGTCCTTGAAAATGGAAGTCATCCTCAATCTGTTTACGCTTTTTGCAAAAAATTGAAAATTAAAGAAGGTGATTTTTATGAAGATTTTTCATCTTTTGCACAACTGGAAAGTGAAATTTGGAAAACAATGTTCCGCGAAGCACTGGCAGAAGCAGAGGCCGAAGATATTTATCCTACGTACTCTGCACGAGAGAAAATGCTCGCAGTTCTTTATACTTGGATTGAAGTTTTAAAGAAAAACAGAAGCTATATATTAAAAGGCTACGAGTCACTCGACAAACCTATCTATATGAAACGGAATGTGGAGTTGACCGATTTTAAATTTGCATTTTATGACTTTGCAAATGAAATTTTGCTTGAAGCACGAGAAAATCAAGAGCTTGAAAATCGTCCAATTCCTCAGTTAATGAAAAAATATCCGGACATCTTTTGGGCAAAAACGCTCTATATACTTGACTTTTGGGTCAATGACATCAGCAAGTCATTTGAAAAAACGGATACCATGATCGAAAAATCTGTTAATACGGTTTTTGACCTTTTAGCACGAAGTCCTATTGATTCTCTGCTCGATCTCGGTAAATTCATTTTCCAAAACAGAAAATGATCCGAATTTGGGACTTGTTGATTTCTAATTGCTTCTATATAACTAAAACTAATTTTTTCATGTCAGACTTTTAACATAAGTTGCCCTGATTTAATTTTTAGACTCCATTTGGGCATTAGCCCAAAAAGAATTATTATCAGCCACGACCGTGCAAGCAGCATCGAAGATAATTACACGAATTTACACGAATAAATTCGTGTTAGATGCGAAGCATCATTAGTGTAATTAGTGGCTAAAGAAAATAGAGTCTTAATCTTTCGTAATAATCAGCGTCATCTGAGTTAAATTTCATCATGTTATATTTTTGATTCTAATTTCTAATTTTCTAAATATGAAGTCTCAAGAAAGTATTCCTACATCAAAAGTGGCCAGAGCAACACAATTTGCAAAGGCCGGAGTAAAAGTTGGTGGTAATTATATCAAGCATTACAGCAAAAGGATCTTTGATTCTTCCCTCACAAAGGAAGATCTCCACAGGGAAAATGCGGAGGATGTATATGATACGTTAAGTAATCTCAAGGGAAGTGCTTTGAAAGTAGCTCAAATGATGAGCATGGACAAAAGTCTTTTACCTAGGGCCTATACGGACAAATTTGCTATGGCTCAATACTCCGCCCCGCCTCTGTCCGCTCCATTAGTGATCAAAACATTTAAAAAATATTTCGATAAATCGCCAACTGAAATATTCGATAAATTTGATCTGAAAGCAGAAAATGCCGCTTCTATAGGTCAGGTGCATAAGGCTGAAAAAGATGGGAAAAAATTAGCTGTAAAAATTCAATATCCTGGTATTGCTGAAAGTATTTCTTCAGACCTCAAGATGGCTAGGCCATTGGCTGTGACTTTGCTGAATCTGAATGATTCTGATATAGATCGCTATTTTGCAGAAGTAGAAGATAAGTTGCTGGAAGAATCAGATTACGAACTGGAATTGCAACGTTCTATTGAAATTTCAAATGCATGTAGCCACATTCCTAATTTATTTTTTCCCAGTTATTACAAAGAATATTCGTCGAATCGAATCCTGACAATGGATTGGATAGAAGGAATGCATTTAAAAGAATTCTTAGATACCAATCCTTCACAAGAGGTCCGAAATCAATTAGGTCAGGCGCTTTGGGAATTTTATGATTATCAGATGCACACCTTGAAGAAAGTCCATGCAGATCCACATCCAGGTAATTTTTTATTTACGCCTGACGGACGTTTGGGCATCATCGATTTTGGTTGTGTGAAAGTCATTCCGGAGGATTATTACAAACAATATTTTTCTTTAATGAACTCTGATACATTGAAGGATGAAGACGCTACGATGAAAATATTTTGGGATTTGGAATTTTTGTTGAAGGAAGATAGTCCCGAGTTGCAAGTATTTTTTGCAGAACTTTTCAAAAAGATGATCCGATTGCTTGGCAGACCATTTAATACGGATGTCTTTGATTTTGGGCAAGAAGGGTATGTGGAGGAGATCTATGAATTTATGGAATACGTTTCCAAATTACCCGAGTTGAGAAAGGCTAGCTCAGCACGTGGCTCGCAACATGGATTGTATGTCAATAGGACGTATTTTGGATTGTACACGATATTAAATGATCTGAAATCAGTCGTTAATATCTCAAAACCGGAGTGGTTGACGGCGGAGCATTTAAAATTAGAGATTAGAAATTAGAAGTCAGAATGATTGCGGTTAATTCATAATTTCGGATTACAAGATAGATTTAATGCGTTTTGATTTTAACTCATCAAGCGATCACACAATCACTCGATTGCACGATAACAATTTCCATCGTGTACTTTTTACACATTATAAAAGATATTTGTTAAGTTTGTACAGAATCTGCCTCATTTATTACACTTAATTGATATCTGTATGAATTTTTATACAAAAAGCTTCTTTATAATTGTTTTCTTTTTATCTGGATTTAAGCAACTTTATAGCCAGCAATTTATGATGCAAGGCTGGTATTGGGATTATCCAAAAACGGCTGAAGGAAAAAACTGGGCAGATTCACTCAATGATAAAGTGGAAGATTTAAAGGCCTCCGGATTTACCCATTTGTGGATACCACCTCACTCCACAGCTGCCTCCGGCCAATATAGCAATGGCTATGATCCTAAAGATCTTTATATTGGGAATACAACAACAGGTTTCGGTACGCGCCCTTCGCTTGATAATTTATTAATTCATATGACCTCTTTGGATCTTCATCCTGTGGCTGACATGGTCATGAATCACCGTGACGGCGGAGCACCAGAAAATAACCCTGCCGTAAAGGATTATATCAATAATTATAATGGCACTAAGGTAAATAATGGCGATCAACCGTTTCCCTCTGATAGATTCAGATGTACTTTACCATTGGGTGGAAGCAGTGGCAACGGTGCCGGAGATTATTATTTTAAGATCAGTTCTGCTTCTCAACATTCTAATTTCTGGAACAAGGAATATAAAGTTTACATGCAAACATCCGTTGTGGGATATCAAAATCTTCCTGTCATCACCGAAGCCGAGCCTAATGGTGGCGGAGATTGTGGACAGGCTAACAACGATCTTCCGCTTGGAGTAGATATGAAAGCATATGTGGATGCAAGTGGTTGCACCGTGGATGAATTTCATGTGTATATCGCTCCTGGACAGTACAATGTGGCAGGAGATCAAATCGAAATCTATCTCACGAATCCGGGTGGTAATTATTCAGACCACAGAATCTATGGTATTTGGAATGGAGCCATAGGCCAGAATGTAATAGGACAATTAAATTATCAGACTTATACTGATTTCTCAGGATTGCCAAGTGACTTGGGTGAAATGCACTGGGATTGCTTTAAACCTAATTATACCAATAGTACAGGCTTGAGTGGTGATCAAGATGGAATGCTCTTTTTCTATGACTATGATCAAAATACCGATTGTGCTCGAGATGCCTTATTCGCTTGGGCGCTATGGAATTGTCAGGCATTGGGCATCAAAGGATTCAGATTGGATGCGGTTAAGCATTTTCCGGCAAACTTTGTAGGTGACATGCTGGACTATTTATATGATAATGATGTAACGCTTGACCTTATCGTTGGAGAATGGTATGACACTAACGCTGGACCATTAGCGGGATGGGTTAATGATGTGCTTGCTTCTATGGATGCGGATACAAAGGCCGCTATGAGCCCTAAGATATTTGATTTTTCCTTGAGGGAATCATTGCGTCAATCCTGTGATCAGTTTGGGTATGATGCTCGAAATGTATTTACAAGCTCATTGAATTCAAATGGTTTATCCGGATATAATGTAGTCACTTTTGCCAACAATCATGACTTTAGAGATGCTTCCGGATTTGCATCACTTGTACAAAATGATGTCATATTGCCATATGCTTACATTCTGACTAATAATCAACTTGGTGTTCCTTGTGTATTTTATCCTGATTACTTTGGATATTATGGAAATGCCGGAGACAGAAGTAATCCGGTTCCACCCTTAAAAGGATACATAGATCAATTGATCAAAGTACATCAGGATTATATAATTGGAGCTACAAGCGTGGTTAATCTGACTGCCATTGGTTCTTCTTATAGCAGCACTTATACGACTGGATTTCCAACTACTTCATTGATATATCAGCTTAAAGGTCTTGCTTCAGGAAAGGATGTTGTGGTTGCAATTAATTTTGCCGGAGAGGCATTAGATGTCAATCAGAATATTGAAACTACAGGAATTCCGAACGGAACCATTTTTACTGATGTGACAGGATTAAGTACAGGCGCGGATCAGATCACTATTTCGGGATCTGTGCTCAATCTAAAGTTGGCTGCCAGATCTTATGCTGTTTGGGTTGAGGGTGATAACCCTATCATTCCTTTACCGTTGAATATCATAAGTTTTGATGCGCAGAAATCAGGAAAGAACGTTCAATTAAGTGGCTCAATGACTTCGCTTGATAATGTTAAAACTATTACAATTCAGAAAAGTGTTGACGAGCGAAATTATTCTGATTGGAAAAACCTTGAATTTGATTCAAAACAACCTCATGTTTTATTCCAGTTATTAGATGAAAAACCAGCCTTGAAAAATTATTACAGAATTAAATCAATTGAAAACGATGGTGCTATAAATTTAAGTCCGGTCAAAACTGTATTTTTCTCTGGCAGCGGCATTCGTTTGGTTAATAATTTAGTGGATAATGAATTGATATTTGAAGGAAATATTGAAAAGGAATTTAATTATTCAATTACTGATATAAATGGAAGAATAATTTCCACTCAAAAACTGCGTGGAAATACGCTTAATATTCAAAAATTAATTTCGGGGATTTATTTTATCCAGATAGATGGGCTGGAGGTTTTTCGATTTGTGAAGAAATAGATCAAACTTTTGAAAAGTGGATTTTATTAAGGAGCATAATGTCACCACCTTCGGGGTCTTGATGTACTAATTTTAGCATTTGTTATAATAATATCACCGCCTTCGGGGTTTTAATCTGTTGGTTTAGGCATTTGTTATAATAATGTCACCACCTTCGGGGTTTTGATGTACTAATTTTAGCATGTATTACAATAATGTCAACACCTTCG
>Ga0209480_10000302_pt1 | contig 42230 bp, 37 predicted proteins | sample JI61114C2DNA_FD_187501 | JGI IMG/M metagenome (GOLD analysis project Ga0209480, IMG submission 187501) | Wastewater effluent complex algal communities from Wisconsin, to seasonally profile nutrient transformation and Carbon sequestration -... | ecosystem: Engineered > WWTP > Effluent > Algae... | reverse complement strand
TTATTTGCACGGGCGGAGGGATTCGAACCCCCATCAATGGTTTTGGAGACCACTATACTAGCCCTTGTACTACGCCCGTTTGTTAAAAAACCAGCAGCGAACTGCTGGTTTTAATTATTATTGACTTTTAATTAGTCTAAAATTTCAGTAACCTGACCAGCACCTACTGTTCTACCACCTTCACGGATAGCGAAACGTAAACCTACTGATAACGCGATAGGACTTAACAATGTAACATCAATAGTTAAGTTATCACCAGGCATAACCATCTCTACACCAGCTGGTAACGAAATAGTACCTGTTACGTCAGTTGTACGTACGTAGAACTGTGGACGATAGTTATTGTGGAATGGAGTATGACGTCCACCTTCTTCTTTTTTCAAGATGTACACCTCAGCTTTGAAGTGAGCGTGTGGTTTAACAGACCCTGGCTTAACAATAACCATTCCTCTTTTGATATCTTCTTTAGCTATACCTCTTAATAATAAACCTACGTTGTCACCAGCTTCACCTCTATCAAGAATTTTACGAAACATCTCTACTCCTGTAATTGTAGAAGTTAATTTATCAGCTCCCATACCAATGATTTCAACTGGATCTCCTGTATTAGCAACACCTGTTTCGATACGACCTGTAGCAACAGTTCCACGACCAGTAATTGTAAATACATCTTCAACAGGCATTAAGAAAGGTTTGTCAACATCACGAGCTGGCAATTCAATCCAATTATCAACTGCTTCCATTAATTCCATAATAGTAGCAACCCATTTTGGATCACCATTCAATCCACCTAAAGCAGAACCTTGGATAACTGGACCATTATCCCCATCATATTGATAGAAAGATAATAAATCTCTAATTTCCATTTCTACTAATTCTAATAATTCCGCATCATCAACCATATCCACTTTATTCATGAATACAACCATTCTAGGCACACCTACTTGACGACCTAAAAGAATATGCTCTCTTGTTTGTGGCATAGGACCATCTGTAGCAGCAACTACTAAGATAGCACCGTCCATTTGAGCAGCACCTGTAACCATGTTCTTAACGTAATCCGCGTGACCTGGACAGTCAACGTGAGCGTAGTGACGGTTAGCTGTAGAATATTCTACGTGAGATGTATTAATAGTAATACCTCTTTCTTTTTCTTCTGGAGCATTATCAATTTGATCGAATGATTTTGCTTCTGATAAACCTGCATCAGCTAATACTTTAGTAATTGCAGCTGTTAACGTAGTTTTACCGTGGTCAACGTGTCCGATAGTTCCAATATTTAAATGGGGCTTCGAACGATCAAAGGTTTCTTTTGCCATGATTTAATAATTTAATCTTAGTTATATATTAGTGTTCAAAAAATAAACTTTTTTAAGAGCCAATGACGGGAATTGAACCCGTGACCTCTTCCTTACCAAGGAAGCACTCTACCCCTGAGCTACACCGGCTTTTGTGTATTCAGAAGTTAGCTTTAAGAATTCAGAAAACCAAATTCTTCTTTCTAAATTCAAAATCTCGTGGGGAGAGCAGGATTCGAACCTGCGAAGACGTAGTCAGCGGATTTACAGTCCGCCCTCGTTGGCCGCTTGAGTATCTCCCCAAACCTTTTACATTCAGTTACTTATAACTTTGAGCCGATAGAGGGACTCGAACCCACGACCTGCTGATTACAAATCAGCTGCTCTAGCCAGCTGAGCTACATCGGCTTATTGAATATAAAAAGTCCGCTATTTCTAACGGACTGCAAATGTATAGAATTTATTTTTGAATCAAAACATTTTTTATGTTTTTTTTTAGAATATCAAATTGCTCGCAATTTTTCTTTTCGTTTTACGATTACTCGTTCTAAAGAATCTACTGCTAAATCTACTCCTTCTTCAAATGATTTTGCTGTTTTTTTGACTACGAAGTCATCTCCAGGTACATTAACTTTTATTTCAACCGTTTTATTTTCTTTATCACTTGTGTTTTCTAATCTTAAAAAAACATCTGACGAAATAATTTTGTCGTAGTATTTTTCTAATTTATCTAACTTTTCTTGAACAAAATCGACTAGTTTTCTGTCTACATTAAAATTTACTGCTTGCAAATTAACTTTCATATCTTAACGATTAATAGGTTATACAATTGAGCTATTATTTGTTTCTAGGATGTGCTTCTTGATATACTTTTTTTAACTCAGCCAAACTGCTGTGTGTGTAAATTTGGGTAGAAGACAAACTAGCGTGCCCTAATAACTCTTTTACTGAATTTAAATCGGCTCCATTATTTAGCAAATGTGTTGCAAATGAATGCCTAAGAACGTGTGGACTTTTTTTTGTTTTTTGTGACACAGTACTAAAGTACTTATTTATTAAACGATAAACAAACGATTCGCTTACTTTATTTCCATTTTTAGACAAAATTAACATCTCTTTTTGGTTAACATGCTCTAAATGATTTCTTTCGTGTTTGTAGGCTTCTATTAACTCAATAGTACAATTCAAAAGTGGAATTATTCTTTCTTTATTACGCTTACCTATTACTTTAATAGTCTTTTGAACTGTATTAACATTATTCAAGGTTAGATTTATCATTTCTGCTCTACGAATACCAGTTGTGTAGAACAACTCAATAATTAATTGATTTCTAATTCCTTCAAAATCATTAGAATAAGAATTAAATTCAAAAACATCTTGTAGTTCTTTTTCAGAAAATGGAATTTGAACTTTTTTAGCTGTCTTTAATGATTTATGCTTTAACAACGGATTAACCGAAATTTGCTTTGTTTTTAAAAGAAATTTAAAAAATGATTTTAAAGAAGAAACTTTTCGATTTACAGAATTGGCTGAAATATTATTTTCTATCAAAACAACAATCCAACTTCTTACCTGAGAATAACTTATTTCTTCTAAAACCGTATTGTTGTGAAAATCATTTAAATAGGCTTGAAAAGTTTGAATATCTGAAACATAAGCTTGCACAGTTAAAGGAGAATAGTTTTTCTCTTTAACCAAATAATCTTGATAAGATTGAATGTTTGATGCCATAAAAAAAACCGCTAAAAACAAAGTTACACTTTATTATTTAGCGGTTGATATAGTTATTCAAAAAGATACTAACTTTCTAAGTTGTCTCTCATGTTTTGAATATAAGCTGCTTTTTGGATCTTAGCTCTGTTTACAACAGATGGCTTAATGAAAGCTTGACGTGAACGTAACTGACGAACAGTTCCTGTTTTATCAAATTTTCTTTTATAGCGCTTTAATGCTCTATCGATATTTTCTCCGTCTTTAATTGGTATAATTAACATAATATTGACACCTCCTCTCGTTAAGGGTGCAAACTTATAAAATAAATATCAATTATCAATTGTGAATTAAGAATTATTTTACTGCGGGTGTATAATTTTGTTTATCAATAATAATTTTTGATAAAATTTCTTTCAAAATTTCTGAAGTTCCTCCGCCAATTGGCCCTAAACGACTATCTCTCAATAAACGTGCTAAAGGATATTCTTCCATGTAACCATAACCACCAAGCATTTGTAAACAACTATAAATAGTTTCGTCTGCTACTTTTGTTGATTTCAATTTTGCCATAGTAGCTTCTTTAACTACATATTCTTTTTTATCTAATCGAGCAACGGCAGCATAATTGAAAACTTTGCAATGCTCAACATCTGTTGCATGTTCTACCATAGTATGCCTTAGCGCTTGAAATTTGTTGATTGTACTTCCAAAAGCTTCTCGTTGTGACATATACTCAATTGTATATTCGATTGCGTATTCGGCTCTTGCATGTGCATTGATTGCCATAATTAAACGCTCAAAAGCAAAATGTTGCATAATGTATGGAAAACCTTTTCCAGCTTCTCCCATTAGATTATCTTCAGAAATTTCTACATTATCAAATGCAATTTCAGCAGTATCAGAAGCTCTCCAACCTAATTTATCTAATTTTGTTGCCGAAATTCCTTTTAGATTTGTATCTACCAAGAACATACTGATTCCTTTATTACCTAGTTCTGAATTTGTTTTCGCAGCCACTACATAATAATCGGCATAAACACCATTTGTAATAAATGTTTTGGAACCATTAATAATGTATTTATCTCCATTTTTTACAGCTGTTGTTCGCATACCTGCAACATCACTTCCTCCAAAAGGTTCAGTTACACATAAAGCGCCTATTTTTTTACCCGCAATACTTGGTGCTAAATACTCTTGTTTGATTCGCTCACTACCTTCAGCATTTAAATGTGTCATTGCTAAATAAGCATGAGCCCACATAGCTGCTGCAAATCCTGAAGATCTAATTTTTTGGAGCTCTTCTAAAAAAACAACTGTATAAAATAAATCTAAATTCATTCCTCCGTAAGCTTCAGGATAATTCAACCCAAAGAAACCCATTTCGCCAAATTTTTCCCAAATGAAACGTTCAATTGTTCCAGTTTTTTCCCATTTTTCGATATGAGGAACAACTTCTTTATGTAAAAAATCTCGTAAACTGGCTCTAAATAATTGATGTTCTTCTGTGAAATATATTGAATTCATAAAGGTAAAATTGTTTAATTTTTATTGTATTTTTTTAGAATTCCAAATATAGGGCGATTATTTTTATTTTTTCGTTAGGCATTCCCTTAATTTTTGTTAAATCCGCAATATCTTTAATTCCATTATTCATAGTTCTATACACAACAATTTCTTTTGCAAGAGCATAATTAAAATAAGGAAACTTTGCCAATTCTTTCATAGGCAAATCATTAATTGCGATTTTTTTAATTCCAAAAGTATTTTTTACAAAGAATCGTTTTTGTAAATCATCAATTGCTTCTGGACTAATTCCCCACATAAATTGAAATTGTTCCATACTCACAAAACTACCTAGCTTTTCTTTTTCGGATAGAATCTTATCAGCTAATTTTTCGCCAATCCCATAAACTGCAATTAAGTCTTCACGAGTTGCCAAATTGATGTCTTTTTGAATAATTGCAACTTTTTCTTTGGGAAGAAACTTATGGAATTTCTCAGAGGTACTATTCGAACTATTTGTAACCCAATCTGGGAATTTAAAATAGGGTGAAATCTTATTTAATACTTCATCTGAAACTTTGGTAACTTTTTGAAAATCTTCTGGAGAGTTAACATATTTATTTTGATTTCGAAATTGATGCAAACGATCAATTTCTACGACAGATAACCCTAATTTATATCCTTTGTAATCGGTTATAAAATTTGGATTAAACGGATAAATCGTATCTTTTTTAATAACACCTTTTCGCTTTAAACTGTCAATTTCATTTTGAACTAATAACCAAGCTTTATCTTCTTTAACATCTCTCTTGTGAGATAGATTTTCTGACAAGAAAAAATAAGCTAATTGCACAAAAAGAATGAGCAGTAGCAACAAAAAAATCCCACTTCTGTGTTCTCTTGAAAACATGAAGTAGGATTTTATTTTATTCATTTTACTCTTATTAATCGTTTTTGCGAACTAATTCTTCATCATTATCCTCATAGGAATCAGGTTCTTGCTTTGGTGGTGTACTTAATACTAAGTAGAAAAAATATCCAGTAACGGCTGTTACTGTTCCAACTGCTATAAGCATTGTAATTAAGGCTTCTGTTTTCATGATTATATTCTCCCTTCTTTTTTACGTTTTTTATAAGCTACAAACACCAAGAATGAAATTCCTACAAAAACTAAAAGCAATAATAATCTTGAAGCATTTACAAATAAAATAGTTTCGTTTAATAACTCTAATTCTTTAGGGTCTGTTGTAGTTGCAATTTTTTGATAAATATCCTTGTTAATGATTTTATCCCAAACTCCAGGCAAACTAGAAAAGAAAACAACTCCTAAAAATACTGGTGTAACAAACTTAATTATAAATTTATAGATAGCAGGCACTTTAATATCTGCACCAGTTGTGATTTCTTTCCATGCAGGCAACCTTTTCATTGCTTTAAACGGTAAAACATCATCAGAATTTCTCCATTCATTATATAAGTCTGACAATCCAAAAACCCACGAAAACAATATTATTTCAAAGAAAGCAAACAAAACTAATGAGAAAGTTCCTGCCCAGTAATCATACTCATCAAAAACTCCGTAATTGAAAAATAATACTGTTGGAAGTCCTAGTATAAAAACTAATCCTCCAAATGCCCAAGCTGCATTTTTATGTTTCCAACCAAATTCATCTTTTAGGAATCCCATAACTGGAGTTCCCATTGCTAAAGAAGAAGTAACTCCAGCGAAAAACAACAAACCAAACCAACAAACACCACATAATATTGCTAAAACTGTTCCCCATTGTTCAAATAAGAATGGTAATGTTTTAAATCCTAACCCTAAACCTCCTGTTTGGGTCATTTCTAAAACTTTATCTACTCCTAAATAACCTACAGAAATTGGGATAATAATTGCAGCTCCTAAAACCACTTCAACAAACTCATTCATCCATCCAGCACTCATAGCATTCAAGGCAATATCGTCATTCTTTTTAACATAAGAAGCATAACACTGAATTGAACCCATACCTACCGAAAGCGTAAAGAAAATTTGACCTGCTGCAGCTAACCATACTTTTGGAGACCATATCGTGGAAAAATCAGGTGTCCACAAGAAATTCAGTCCAACAGAAGCATCATTGATTGCCCCAGCAACTCCAGCCTCAACATTAAAAGCCATAATTGCTAAGAAAACACCAAAAACAATTAATAATGGCATTCCTATTTTAGCGACTTTCTCAACACCACCACTTAATCCTTTAGATAAAATCCAAGTATTTAATAATAAACATAAAACCCAAAAGAAAATAGTTTCAAATGGCATTTCTAAACCTACATAGCTATTAAAAAAACCTGCTACTTCATCCTGAGATTGTCCAGCAAAAGTTCTTGAAATACTATGCCAAACCCAACTTAAAGTCCATGATTCTAAATAACAATAGTAAGCAGCAACTGCTAAGTTTGTAAAAATCCCGAAAACACCAATGTATTTCCAAAATTTTCTTTTATCCATACTATCTAAAATAAATGGGGTACTATGATGACCATATTTACCACCGAATCTTCCCATACTCCATTCTACAAATAGCAACGGAATTCCCATTAATAAAAAACACACTAAATAAGGAATAATAAAAGCTCCTCCTCCATTTTGTACCGCTTGAACAGGAAATCTTAAAAAGTTTCCTAATCCTACAGCATTTCCAGCCATGGCTAAAATAAGTCCAACTCGTGAACCCCATGATTCTGTTTTTGTTGACATAAAATTTTATTAGTTGATAATTTTTCAAAGATAAGAAAACTATCTAAAATTCAAATAAAAGTTATATTTATGATTTTTCACAAATCAAAAACTGAACTTCTTTTAGCTTTTATCATATCTTTTAGTTTTAAAATGAATGCTAATGTCAAATAAAATCCGAATCCTAAACCAATGGTTATAAACGAAATATAAATAAAAAACAAACGCACATTAGTAGCTCGCATTCCTAATCTATCGGCTAAACGTGACGCAACAAAAAAACCGTGTTTTTCAAAAAAATGTAATAAATTCTGAACCATGTATTAACTATATAAAATTCAAAAATACAATTATTTTTTAAGTAAATGAACACCCACAGCACATTGTAAACACTTTTTAACTTCACAATATTCTTTCTTTAATTGCAATAACGATTGTGTTTCAAAGGCGTTTTTAGCAATAATTCCAATTGCTGAAAATCTATCAATAATAATATTTTTTTCGGGCTGAATTGCTTCTATTAAATTTATTACCTGTTGAGAGGTTTGTTTTTGCAAGCTTTGTTCATAGGTAAATCGGACTGGAATAATAGTATTTATCAAAATCAGATCGATAAAATAATGCGACATTTTTTTTCTCTTTAAAATACTAATTTTATCAAAAATATAATGTGTTTTCCAATAATCACTTACTTCAACTTTAAATAAATCATAGATTTCAGAGATAGCAGTACTACTAATAATTTTCGAAAACAAATTCTGCTCTTTATGATATAAAGCAGCTAATTGAGCCAAACGAATGGTAGGAAAATTATCTGGTCTATGCTTAAAAAATTCGACTTTATCATATACTTTTTCAGTGATTTTATATTTTTGATTCAAATAATTATAATTTCGTTTCAACTTATTAATGTAATTATCTTGAAAATTAGTTTCCAACATATTAGCTTGTCCAAAAAACAAAGCTTCTAAGTTTTCAACAGCAAATGATTCTTTTCGTATGACAGAAAAAGGAATTGATTTTGCCATGTTTTGAAACAAAATACCATTTGTGTTTAGACCAAAATTCTTAGCTAACATACAAAACAGAACCGCTTCCCAATCATTATTTGAAACTTGTAGTAATTGTCTAATTTCTGTTGATTTTCGTTCTAAACGTTCAAAATACAAACGTTCTTGCCAATTTCTAAAAACAAAATCATCAACTTTACCAATATCATTTTCACAATAAATCCAAGATTTTTGAGTAATTAAAGATTGATATTTATGCAATTCAGATAACGCAACATAATTTTTGAGTTCAAGTGTTGGGATTTCGGTGTTGTTTTCTCTGAAAATAGGAGAATCATGTTTCCAAACAACATGTAAAATAACAGAATCGTAATTGTCGTCTTTTTCATGATTATGCAAATACCAATCCGAAGATTTGAGATGAATTTCTATGTTTCCAGCCCATTTTTGATTCCCAATAATAAGCTGTGCATTGAAAAAATCAGGTCCAGCAAGTTGTAAATATTGACCTGAATTAAGAATCTGAATAGACTCCCCAATTGTAGTTTTTAAATTAGCAATATCAAATTTTTTGAATTGCCACAAGTGGTGCAAAAAATCTTCTTTCATTCTGTATGGCGTATATAATTGAAAAACAAAGCTATAAAAAATAAAAAAACCTGCAAAAAAAATTGCAAGTTAATTTTATATAAACAATTCAATTAAGATACATTATACCTAAATGAACTTAATTTCTTAATGTTTTTATTTTATTGAACCAATAATATCATATTTAGTAATAATGTGATGTTTTCCATTTCCTAAATCGACTAAAACCGCTTGGTTATCTTTAGTAATTAGTTCAGAAACATCTTCTACTGGTGTTCCAATTTTTACGATTGGAAATGGTTTTCCCATTACTTCTCGAATAGGTCGCTCAGCTGTCTTTTTATCAGAAATGAAACTTTGTAATAAATTGGATTCATCTACAGAACCTACAAATCCATTTATATCAACTACTGGAATTTGAGAAATTTTGTATTTTCTCATTCTCTCAATAGCATGAGAAACTAATTCTTCTGTACGAACTATAACCAATGGTTTATCGATGTGTTCTTTAATTAAATCTTCTGCTTTTGTGATTTCTTCTTCTAAGAAACCTCTTTCTCGCATCCAATCATCGTTAAACATTTTTCCAACATAACGACTTCCTGAATCGTGAAATAAGACCACAACTACATCTTCTGGACCAAAGTGTTCTTTTAACTGCAACAAACCTTTTACAGCGGCTCCAGCAGAATTTCCAACAAAAATCCCTTCTTCTAAAGCTATTTTTCTTGTATAAACGGCTGCATCTTTATCTGTAACTTTTGTAAAACCGTCGATTAATGAAAAGTCAACATTCTTAGGCAAGATATCTTCACCAATTCCTTCTGTGATGTATGAATAAATTTCATTCTCATCAAAAATTCCAGTTTCGTGGTATTTTTTGAAAACCGAACCATAGGTATCAATTCCCCAAATTTTAATGTTTGGATTTTTTTCTTTTAAGTATTTAGCAACACCCGAAATCGTTCCACCGGTTCCAACTCCAACTACAAAATGCGTAATTTTTCCTTCAGTCTGTTCCCAAATTTCTGGACCTGTTTGCTCGTAATGTGCAATTGCGTTACTTGGATTGTCATATTGATTTACGTACCAAGAATTTGGAATTTCTTCTCCTAATTTTTTTGAAACAGAATAATATGAACGTGGATCAGTTGGTTCAACATCCGTAGGGCAAACAATTACTTTTGCTCCTACAGCACGAAGAATATCTGATTTTTCTTTAGATTGCTTGTCAGAAATTACAAAAATACATTTGTATCCTTTTACGATAGCTGCTAAAGCCAAACCCATTCCTGTGTTACCTGAAGTTCCTTCAATGATGGTTCCACCTGGTTTTAATCTTCCGTCAGCTTCTGCATCTTCAATCATTTTTACAGCCATTCTATCTTTTACAGAATTTCCAGGATTAAAGGTTTCTACTTTGGCTAACACTAATGCGTCAACTTCGGCAGTTACTTTATTTAATTGCACTAAAGGTGTGTTACCTATGGTTTCTAATATATTTTTTGCGTATTTCATTATACTTTGAATATCTGATGTTATTTTTTGCAAAGATAGTGTGAATATTATGAATTCAAAAATGAAAATGATTGGCTAACTAACCCTGATGGAAGTGAAAATCTTGTTATTGTAAGATTGCTTCGCAAGCTCGCAATGATAGATTGTAGCGAATAGCAAGAAAATGAATTGCAAGAAAACCTAAACTATTCGTTTCTATTTAAAGAAATTCCAGACTAAACCAAAACGAACAATAAAATCTTGATATGGGTAATTTGGCGCAGAATAGAAATTATTTCCTGTCCAAGCTGAATTGAAATGTTCTGCTTTTAGAAAAATTCGGGTTTGACGTACACGTGCATTGATGAAAAAATCAAACATTGGAAAACCACCAATTTTGGTTTCGTTTTGCACATAAAACTCACCAATTAACGGATTGTAATCGTTTGCATAATATTCTGTAAAGTATTGAAAGGTAACACCTGTTTGCAAAAACATTGCTTTTTTGAAAACGTATTCTGAGAAATACAATGTGTTTCTTGTGGTTAATTGCGGTACATTTACCACATCATCAGCCTGATCAACAGCTTGATATAAAATAGTGTTATCTAATGCAAATTTCCAAAACTTGATTTCTTTGTTTGCTTTTACAGAAAAATAGTTAATGGTTTTGTGGTATTGAACTGGCTTTACTGTTAATGTAGCAATATTGTTTGTGGTATTATCAAAAAATAAATGGTCGTTTAATACTTTATATTGAGCTGAAAGATTAATCCTTTTTGTATTTGCACTAAATGTAAATTGATTTAGTTTTTCGTTTTTAAAATTGTTAAACCAATTATAATCAACATAATTACTCTGATATAATGTGTAGTTCAAATTTGGTAAACTATTTAATTTTTGATAGTTAAACTCGAATTGATAATTATCGTTTAACTTATATTTTGCATTGGCTTCTATATTAGAAATACCTTGGTCACTAATAGCTTGTGAAACAGAAAGTTTTGCGATTAGCTTGTGGGTAAAATAAGTATAATTTCCTCCAATCATATTGATTCTTTCGGAAATTGAATTAGGAACACTTATGTTTCCAAAACTATCATATACAACACTATTGTAGTAATAATTGTAGTTGTTGTCTTCTATAAAAAATTCTAAATCACCGTATGACTTTGTTTTATAAGCAACTCCAAGTTTATTATATAAATTACTATATCGTGTTTTATTGCTGATTCTGTTTGAAAAAGAAGTACCAAATCTTGTATTTGCATTATCTTGATTAAACTCAAAAAATTTATATTCTTGACTAAATTGATGAATAAATACTAAACTATTGGGATTTGATTTACTCAATTTGAATGAATGATCTACAAAAAAGCGATTTCCTTTTAATAAGGAAGTAGCATCTTCAAAATAAACATCTAACCGATCTCTTTCTTTAAAATTATCATCACCAGACTCAAAATCACTAGTATTTATAATTCCGCCATTTTCTTGATTTGAAATATCTTGTCCTGTAAAATGAGCATTTAAGATATACCGTTTGTCTTTTGTAAAGTAGCTTGAAGTAAATCTGAAATTACCGGAACTACTCAAAAAGTTAACATACTTACCTAATGATCGTAGCCCTTTATATGCAATTGAGAAATTTAAATTTGGTTTTGTATTGATAGTTAAAAAAGCATCTAATGATTGTCCTTGCTCCATTACAGTTTTAAAATACAAATCGGTTAATGGAGTTGGAACCGAATAATATTTGATATCCTTTGCTTCTAAATAATTGAAGTGTTTTCCAGAAAAACCAATTGCTGGCACTATTGATTTACTTTTTAATCCAAAATCTAGAGTGTTGTAGGTTTGTCCTTCGTTTGAAAAAGGCATCAAACCAAAAATATCTTTTCTGAGGAAGTTGTATTTGTACTCACTCCGAATAGTTAAAGAAGTATCTACAAAAGTTGTGTCTTTTTGAAGTGTATAGATTTTGTATAAATCAATACTTGGTTTTATTTCCTTTCCTATAACTAAATCGTTAATATTATTATCTAAAACATCATCTTGTGAAAAAACACCTATATTTAAAGAAAGAAAGAAGAATAAAAAATATTTTTTCATAGCGAATTTATATAACTACAAATGTATAAGAAAATAGGGAATAAAAAAGCCCCAATAAAGGGGCTTTAAAAAATAAACTACCGAGATTATTGCAAATAAAATGGCGTTTTACTATTTATAGTAAAAATTTCATTTAACGTAACAGAAGGAGTATTATTAGGATTTGCAGAATAAGATGAAGAATCATAAATTAATCTGTTAGGTCTAGTTGTTTGACTAACTCCTTGAGGAAGAGGAACTGCAGGATATCCTGTTCTTAAAAAATCAAAATATGGTTCTATGCCAGTCCATTGAGATAATGCTAACCATTTTTGAGTCATAATACAGCTTATTTTATCTGTGGATCCTGTCCACCCCAGACCATTTTTACCATCAATAGCAGCAATATAAGTATTAGAATCAAGAACAGATAATAAACCTGCTATAGAACCAAAACCCTGACTGTAAAATCTAAAAGATTCTGTAATTCCTTGATTAAACATAGTTTGTGCATTTCCAGATAAAAAACCTCTTTGAATAGCTTCTGCTTGTAAAAAATATGATTCTGCTGCTAACATTGCGTAAGCATCACGAGTAGTACCATTATTATAGGCATCAGGATTACTTAACCCGGTAAATCCGCTAACATAATCAGCTAATCTTGATCTAGTAGTCGTTGTTTCTGTTCCTTGAATAGCTCCTAAAACATTACCAGAAACTAAATTAAACATCCTTGCTCTCCTTGGATCAGTAACACCAACAGTATTCAAAGTTGGAGTATTTAGTTGCCCATTAATAACTTGAGCAATATAATCTCCAGCTGCATTTGCTCTATTACCTTGTAAAAAAGCATCAATAGCTACAGTAGTACCATATTGTCTAAACATTGGATTAGATTGTGCAGCAGTAGCACCAGTAAATCCAGGATTATAAGTAACATCAGTAGTAACGAATGGAAGACCATTTAAAGCTGTAAATCTTGCGGCTCTTAAAGCAACAATTTCTGCATCAGTAGTTTTAGATAATCTCAATAAAATTCTTAATTCTATTGTATTTGCATATTCAGACCATTTTGACATATTTCCTCCAAAAACAATATCTTCTGCTCCAGGAGTTACATCAACAGATGGATCGGCATTAAGAATATCTTCTCTAGCTTCATCCAAAAGTTCTAGAATATCAATATAGATTTGTTTATCATCATCAAACTTAGGAGTAGTAAGACCCTCTTTACTTCTAAAAGCTTCAGAATATGGAGCATCTCCAAAGAGAGCAATAATTTTTTCCATCCCTTGTACTTTTAAAATCTTAGCTATAGCATAATGATTTTGATAACCTGGAAACTTACTTTCACTATCAATAATATCTTGTAAATTATCAACATATAATGCGTGTGTACTCCATGCACCTCCAGAATATGTACCAGAAGTAAAGTTAAAATTATAAGCAGCATCATTACTTGTAAAACCAGAATTTAGACCATAAGCATAGGTCATTCTATTACCATATAAGTTATAACTAAAGTTTTCGTTATTCAGTAAATTAAGTTGTGCTCCTGCTAATTTTTGTATAGGATTTAATAATCCATTATTTGGATTATTAGTAAAATCCTCGTTTGGACTATCTAAATAATCTGAACACGAAAAAAGAAGTGTTGAGAAAACTAGAGCCGTTAATATTATTTTTTTCATTTGTTTTTTATTTAAAAATTAAAATCCTACATTAACAGAAAAACCAAATGTTCTAGAAGAAGGATATTGAGATACTTGAGAGAAACCTCTTGCAGCAGGATTTTGATTTAATCCGGCAGCTGCTCTAGCCCCATTTGAATTAGAAATATCAAAAACATTACTAGCTTCAGGATCTGTATATCCTTTATTAGAATCTGCCAAGAAAATAAATGGATTTCTTGCATTAATACCAAATCTTACAGAAGTTACTCCTAATCTATCAGTGATAGTAGCTGGTAATAAATAACTTAAAGCTAATTCTCTTACTTTTACATAAGTTCCATCAATAACATTATAAGAACCTACGCCAGCAAGTTGGTTAGCATAAGCAATCGCTCCATTTGGTCCATATCCTCCACCTGTAAACACAGTTGTATTTGACTCTCCAGTAGATGCCAATACAGAATTAGGAAATATAAATCCTTGATCTCTGTTATAATCAGTATCAACTGCATGACCAGACCATGTCATATTATATTTTGCTTCTGAAAATAATTTCCCACCCTTTCTATAATCAATTAAAAATGACAAATTAAACCCTTTGTAAGAAATATTATTTGACAAACCAAGTGTAAAATCTGGTAATACTTTTCCAAGTTTTTGATTTACTGGATTTATAGTTGGTCTACCTGTTGCATCATTTATAATAACTCTTCCTTGATCGTCTTTTAACCAATCTGTTCCCATTAAATAAGGAAAAGACTCACCTACAGAAGCTACAATTTGCCCAGTAATATTAGAATTTGGTGAGTCAGCTACATCATATAACACAACATCTTGATTTTCTACCGTAGATAATACTTCATTTTTATAGGTTGAAAAAACTAAATTTCCACTCCATTTAAATTCATCCGTTTTAACAGGAATAAAACCTAATGATAACTCTAAACCTTTAGTTTCTAAATCCCCAACATTTGTTGTAAATGATTGAATTCCAGAAAAACTATCAGCTGCAGTATCTAAAATAACACCATCAGTTTTAGTAACATAAGCCGCAGCATCTAATGTTAATCTATCATTAAACATACCTAAAGTAAAACCTGCTTCATAAGTGGTATAAAATTCTGGTTCAATTTCTGGATCAACTTCAAGGAATAAATCATTATAAGAATTACCACTCGAAAATGGAAATCCTTGCGCAACAGATGCTCTATCAATTAGTGCGTAATCTCCAATTGAAGCTATCGAACCAACTTTAGTAGCATTTGCATATAATTTCAAGTAATTGATTTTATATTTCGTTAAATCTGTATATTTTGATGCAATAAACGATAAACCAGCACTTGGATAGAAAAATGGCTTATTTGGTAGAATTGAACTGTGAGAATTTCTTGCTGTTAAATTCAAAAACAAATACTCTTTATAACCTAAATCTATATTAGCAAATTCAGAAGTTTCATGATTAGTAACACCTGAATTTCTAAGATTTGATGCCAAATCAGGATTTAAAACGTTATTAATATGATACCACCCTGGAACATCTAAATTAATACCCCCTTGTGAAATTCTATAAAAATCATTTTTTTGAATGTTATGACCCACAAGTGCTTTTAAATTAAGATCATCTGTTAATTTATAATCAAAATTAACCATTAAATCACCATAATAATATCTTCTATTTGAAACAGATTTGTAAAACGCTGAACTTTGCCCTAAAGAACCTACTAATGGATCTGGACTACTTGGATTTTCTGTTAAACCATTTCTAGTATTAGTCTGTTCAGAGTTTGTAGATTGAATACCTCCATTATATTTAATTTCAATATTTTTATTCAATTTATAAGAAGTAGTTAAACCAGTATTGAAATAATTTACATCATTCGAAAATCTATTATTATCTCGTCTCCAAAATGGATTATTATAATACACCGTCCAACCTCCTAAACCATTACCATTGTCAAATTGACCAACTGGAATATTACCTGCACTTTGTTGAAGCTCAAGCAATGTTGTTGCTGCATCAGATTGATTAGTTCTTGAAACTCTATAATTAAAAGTTCCCTCAACTGACCATTTTTCACCATTTACACCACCTCTTAACAAAGCATTTGTTCTATTAAATTCATCACCTTTAACCATAAAGTCTCTTAATTGATTATCAGCTGCAAATGAAATAAAAGAATTATCTCCGCCCAATCTTACATTAATACCATTTTGGATTATTGTTCCATTTTTATAAAATTGTTTTAGATTGTCTTTTATTGGAGAATATGGAGCCATGATATAAGTTCCGTCTGATTGAATTAAACCAACTGGTCTAATTGAACCGTCATACAGCTCTCCCCATCCTCCATTTTCATATTGATCCCAATTACCATCCCAACCTTGACCATAAGTGTTTTGTTTTTCTGGAACAAATGAAATTTCTTCAAAATCAATTGCTGAATTAAAATTAATTGCTACTTTACCTTTTTTTGCTCTAACAGTTGTTACAATTATTACACCATCAGCTCCTTGAGCCCCATATAAAGCAGCTCCTTGAGCTCCTTTAAGTACGTTTACATTATCAATCATACTTGGAGGTAAAGATTGAAAAACAGCATTTGAAGATGGTACTCCGTCTATTACAATTAAAGCCTCTGTTGAACGCGTGAATGTTACAGGCGCACGCAATTGTATTCCTGTTGCACCATCAACCCCATTAGAAAGATTGTCAATTCTTAATCCTGCAACTTTACCAGCTAAACTTCTAACTGCATTTGGATTAGCGGCCGTTGTCATTTCTTCTGAAGAAACTTTAGAAAATGCGCTAGTTACTTCATCAACCTTACGCTTAATACCTAAAGCCCCAACAACTTCAACACCTTTAAGCTCTACCGCTTTTAAAGACACATTGTATGTATTTCCTGCACCAACAGTAATACTTTGTGTACTACCAGCATAAGAAATTACTAAAACATTACCTTGTTTTGCACTGATAGAATAATTTCCATCAAAATCGGTTGTAGTACCAGCTTTTGTTGCTTGATTAACAACGTTAGCACCAGCAACAGGGCCTAGGTCATCAGAAACCACACCCGTAACAGTTTTCTGTTGCGCGAACGAAAACTGCATCGTAAACGCTACTAAAAGCGTGAAAATCCATTTGAACTTCGATCTCATATTAATTTTATTTGAGTTAGTTATTAGGCAAACTTCTTAATAATTTATTAAATAAACAAATAATCCTTTAGAATATTACTAATTTTTTTTTGTTGAAAATTTTAGTTTTACAAAACAATTTCATTACAAAAATGAAACTATAGCAAATTAAAGTTGTGCAAAAAAAATATATTTTTGTCAAAAAAAATGTTACGTAAATATTACAGTGATTTAAAATTTGAATGCGGAACCGATGAAGCTGGCAGAGGTTGTTTAGCTGGGCCAGTTACCGCAGCTGCAATTTTGCTTCCTGATAATTTTGAACTTAATTTACTTAACGATTCGAAACAATTATCTGAAAAAATTAGAGAAAAATTAAAACCAGAAATAGAAGAAAAAGCAACTTCATTTGTGGTTACTCATATTTTTCCAAATGAAATCGACGAAATCAATATTCTAAACGCTTCTATGAAAGCCATGCAAGAATCTATTTTACAATTAAATCCTTTACCAGAATATATAATTGTAGATGGAAATCGTCCTTTGAATGGAAAATTAGGCATGAAACAGAAAACAGGGAAAATTTTTACTATCGAGGAAATTGAACTTTTAAAAGCAATTCCAAATACTAGTATTATTAAAGGTGATAGTAAATATTTGAGTATTGCTGCCGCATCAGTTTTAGCTAAAACTTATCGAGACCAATACATGGATAAAATTCATGAAGAATTTCCAATGTATAATTGGAAAAAAAACAAAGGTTATCCAACGATTGAACACAGAGAAGCCATCAAGAAATACGGACCGTGTAAATATCACCGAATGAGTTTTCGATTATTACCTGAGCAATTGACTTTAGATTTATGATTGAAGGTTAAGGATTTTAGATTGCTGAAATAACAATCTCCGCTTCAAATAAAATTTGAAAATGTTTTAGAATTTTTTCTTTTACTTCCTGTTCGTCTATTTCTTTTCCTAACTCTACATGCATTGAAGTAACTGCTTTTCCTTTTATACCACACGGAATAATATTATCAAAATAACCCAAATTTGCATTTACATTTAAAGCAAATCCGTGCATGGTCACCCAACGCGAAGCTCGAACACCCATAGCACAAATTTTTCTAGCAAATGGTGTTCCTACATCAAACCAAACTCCGGTTTCGCCATCGCTTCTGGTTCCGTCTAAACCATATTCTGCTAATGTCAGAATGATTGCTTCTTCTAAAAATCGTAAATATTTATGTATGTCGGTAAAAAAATTTTCTAAATCTAAAATCGGGTAACCCACAATTTGTCCTGGCCCATGATACGTAATATCTCCTCCTCTATTGATTTTATAAAAAGTGGCACCTTTTGTTTCCAATTGTTTTTCAGAAAGTAATAAATTAGACACATCACCGCTTTTTCCCAAAGTATAAACATGAGGATGTTCTACATATAAAAAATAATTTGGTGTAACAATTGAAATTTCCTCTCTCCTATTTTGAACTTTAATCGCTACAATTTCTTTAAATAATTCTTCTTGATAATCCCAAGTATCTTTATAATCTTTATTTCCTAAATCTTGAAGTTGGACTTTTTTGTTCATTATAACCGAAATTGTGTTTTGAAAAAGTTTCGCAAAGATACGAATAGTTTGCTAATTAGTCCTGACAGGAGGAACATCCTTTTAAAAAAAAGATATAACGGATGGCGGGAAAATAAAAACCAAAAAATCCCGAACCATTCGCTCCAAAACCTCTTTAGAATTTTCAAATTGGTACATTTTCAAATTATACCTATCTTTGCACGCTTAAATACAATACTATGCAACTTTCGGAACAAGAAATCATTAGACGAGACAAACTAAACGCTTTACGCGAACTTGGAATTAACCCTTATCCAGCAGATTTATTTCCAGTAAATCATACTTCAAAACAAGTGAAGGAAAATTTTGAAGAAGGTAAGAAGGTTATTTTGGCTGGACGTTTGATGAGTGTTCGTGATCAAGGAAAAGCTTCGTTTGCTGAATTACAAGACAGTGAAGGAAGAATTCAGTTGTATTTTAATCGCGATGTACTTTGCGAAGGCGAAGACAAAACGCTTTACAATCAGGTTTTTAAAAAATTAACCGATTTAGGTGATTTTATTGGAATTGAAGGTGAATTATTCATAACGAAAGTAGGTGCGATGTGTGTTCGTGTGGATGATTTTAAAATGTTGAGCAAAACATTGAAACCGCTTCCGTTACCAAAAACTGACGAAGAAGGTCATGTTTTTGATGCGTTTACTGACCCAGAATTACGCTACCGTATGCGTTATGTAGATTTAGTAGTAAATCCACATGTGAAAGAAGTTTTCATAAAAAGAACCAAATTGTTCACCGCTATGCGAACATTTTTCAACGAAGTTGGTTATATGGAAGTAGAAACTCCAGTATTACAATCGATTCCTGGTGGAGCGGCAGCGCGTCCTTTTATTACACATCATAACAGCTTAGATATTCCATTATACATGAGAATTGCTAACGAATTATATTTGAAAAGATTAATCGTTGGTGGATTTGATGGCGTTTACGAATTTTCGAAAAACTTCCGTAACGAAGGAATGGACAGAACCCACAATCCAGAATTTACCGCAATGGAAATTTATGTAGCCTACAAAGACTACAACTGGATGATGGAAATGACAGAAAACCTTTTAGAATATTGTGCCACTCAAGTAAACGGAACTACTGAAGCTACTTTTGGCGAACATAAAGTAAACTTCAAAGCGCCTTATGCAAAAGTATCGATGACCGATGCTATCAAACAATTCACAGGTTTTGACATTACCGGAAAAACAGAAGATGAATTGCGCGAAGCTGCAAAATCTATGGGAATAGAAGTAAACGATACGATGGGTAAAGGAAAATTAATCGATGAAATTTTTGGTGAGAAATGCGAAGGCAACTTCATTCAACCCACCTTCATTACCGATTATCCGAAAGAAATGTCGCCTTTATGTAAATCGCACCGAGATAATCCTGAATTAACAGAGCGTTTTGAATTGATGGTTTGTGGAAAAGAAATTGCAAATGCCTATTCCGAATTAAACGACCCAATTGATCAACGTGAACGTTTTGAAGCACAAATGGCTTTAGCTGAAAAAGGTGATGATGAAGCAAATGGAATAATTGACGAAGATTTCTTACGAGCTTTAGAATATGGAATGCCACCAACTTCGGGTTTAGGAATTGGAATGGACCGATTAATCATGTTCTTAACGAACAATCAATCAATTCAAGAAGTGTTATTCTTCCCACAAATGCGACCAGAGAAAAAAGGACCAGAATTAACTGAAGATGAAAAACACATTATCGAAATTTTAAAAGCTAACGAAGGTATTTCAATTGGCGACTTAAAAATAAAAGCTGATTTAAGCGGTAAAAAATGGGACGCTGCTAGTAAAGGCATTTCTAAACATGGCTTGATGAAAGTGGTGGGTGAGCAAAAAATTGTGGAATATTTAGGGAAATAATGAACAAGTTAAAGGATTATTTCATTTACTTTTCTTGTTTTTTGTTTACTGCAATAGGTATTTATTTATTTGCAGATTCATTTATTAATAACGAGTTTAACAAAACCAATGAGGAACTTTTTAAAGAGCGATTTATCAATTTAGCTGGAATTTTATTTTTTGGCATTGGAGGTTTTGTTATTTATTTTTTAAAAAAATATCCACACGAAGACAACAAAGCAAAATTATTTACAATTTTATTAGGCTGTTTAGGATTTGTTATGATGAGTTTAGCTATAATTATTTATCCTGAAAGTTTTAAAAAAGGTCCAAAAATAATTAAATATATAATTGGGTTTATTGGGTTAATCTTTTTTGGATTTGGATTGGTTTTTTCAATAATAAAGTTAATTAAACATAAAAGTTGTAGGCTATATTTGCTCAACTAACCTTTAAAAAAATTAGTAACTTAAAACAACGTTAATTATGAAAAAAAATCTATCCTTTACATTTAAAACTATTGCTTTTGCATTGTTTTTTCTATTCTCATCTTGTAGTGAAGATGTTTATAATTCAACTCAAAATCAAAACAGTAAGTACATCAGTATTCAATCGAAAAAGTTTTCAGACTTAAAGTTTGACAGCCGATTTGCAGAACCTTATGCTTTAGTTAAAAACCAATTAGAAAACAATTCTGCTCTAAATAGATCCATGTTTGGAGTAGAAGTTGACACAACAATTGTAAACGAAGTATTGCATGAAGACTTTACAACTTATTCGTTATTAATAAAAAACGAGAGTGAGAACACATCATATTACGAAAATTTAGCAATCAAGATTGATGAACAAAATCAAACTTCTGCAGCTATTTTAAAGTACAATATTGATGACCAAAAAAACATTGTAAGCATGGAAACGAATCCTGTTTATGGGGAGTTTATAGAAACCGAAGATAACAGCACTTCAAATAATGTAACCAATAGATGTCAACTAATTCAAATAATTGTAGAACATCCTTGTACTGTTGGAAAAACTCATACTAATGGAGAACCTTTCGGATGTTCAATGGAAGGAAATAATGCACATAGTGAATCATTTTGGTTAACCGTTTGTTCTGGAGGTGAAAGTGGTCCGTTATATCCACAACAAGCCGACCCTTCTGGTGGTCCATCGGATACTTATAATCCAACTGGCGGTGGTTATGCACCAGTTCCTATTACAAACGCTAAACTTTTCTTTAATTCTTTAAACATTCTACAAGAATCTAAATTTCAAATTTTAAATACACAAGCTCTTTTAACTTTAGTAAATTTCTTAAATAACAATCCATATAATACATTTACTAACTTTAATATCAAGAAATTCTTTAACGATTTATCTTTAGTAAAATCCGAATGGTTTCAAAATCAATCTGACCAAACGCAAACAAATATTATCGAGTATTTAGCTCAAAATAATTTTGATAATAACAGTAATGCGTTTGTGAACTCATTTATGACAAATGCAATAAATAGTAATCTTAATCTCGATTTCAAAAAATCATTAAAATCGCCAGCCAATATTGATGTATCTGAAATTGACTCAACTTCAGTTGAAGGACAAAAATTTAATTGTGTTTATAAAAAACTTATGCAAAGCCCAAGTTTTAAAAACCTTTTTGATAATACTTTTGGTGGAAATCAAGAAAAATTAAATGTTAAGTTTGAAATTTCTGATGACTTACCATCAACTTGGGGTGGAGCAACGCGGCTTTCTACATTTAATGGTAATTATACAAACACAATTAGAATTAATAAAAACATATTAATGGGTACTCACTCAAATATGCTAATAGCCAAAACTATTTTGCACGAATGTATTCATGCTTATCTAAACATCAAAAATATTAATGCAAGTTTGGGTTCAACTATTCCAGAATTAAATAATTTAGACTTACAAGAAATTATAGGCACTTTTTATCAAGGTTTTGGTGGTATTTTAGTAGGTGGTGTTAATCAAACACAACACGCTTTTATTTTTGATTACATGACCCCTGTTATGATAACAATTTTAGAACAAATTAAAAATGATTTAATAGCTGATAGTGATATTATTGAAATGGAAACAAACCCAAATGCTATGTTTTATAATCCAATTACTGGATTAAATGAACCTTTTAATTGGGATGATTTGTTTTTTAATTTAGTAATTTCTGGTTTAGAAAATTCAGTGCCATTTATAAATACAATAGTTTCAAACGAATTAAAGTCAGCTAAATATGTCCAATATTTACCGTTAGCCATCAATTTAACTAAAATCTGCAACTAATGAAAAACTTTTTATTTTTATTAACAATCTTATTTTCAGGAATCTTGTTTAGTCAAGTTCCTGAAAACATTAAAAATAAAGACACAATTTATTTTTATTTTGATCATGGAAAATATCAAAAGTGTACCTATTGTGATGCTAAGATAAATGCAATAAAAAAGAATAGAGAACACTATAAATTCAAAATTGATTCTTTACACTATTTTACTTTTATTTTCAATCTGATGCCACAAAGTGATGGTAAAATTTTAGATGTTAAAACATTAAAAAAATCATTTTTAAGAAGAAACAAAGATATTATTATTAATATAGATGAAATTTTAGAGTATGGCATGGAAAATATAGCAAATGCATTTTATACAAAAGTTATTTATATAATTGATAGTAAAGAAATTAAATGCGGCAAAGTCATAGCTCGTGAAGTATACTTTAGGAGTAGTTTTGATCATTAATATAATACAGCCTACAACAGCATATTTGCAATAGTGCGGGTTCGCTGATGAATTTAAAGGTCGTTTTCTATTTGTGTGGTTCGTAATAAAACAAAGTGAAACGCTTTTTTAGTCCGCACCATCGCAATATATGCGAAACGTTAAAAGAACCTCAATTGAGTTCCTTTTTTTTACATTTACAAAAAATTAACTCTCTTAAAATAAATAAAATAACTATATTTTTCTTGTTTTTTCAAAGTGTATTTGTTTTGACTCAAACCCAACATTTACATGGAGCGAAAGTCAAACATCAATTGAAAAACATCTAAACTGCACCATCTTATGTAAAAGTAACACGTGTGGCTTTAGAAAACGCTGCTTCTGTAGCTGGAATGATTTTAACTACTGAGTGTGCTTTAATAGACATCAAAAAAGAATCATCAAGTATGCCAATGGGCGGAGGAATGCCAGGAATGATGTAATTCGAAGTAAAAAGTACGAAGTAACAAGTACGAAATATAAAAACCCCGATTTGAAATTCTAAATTCGGGGTTTTGTTTTTATTTTCTCCAATCAAAATTGGTAACATAAGTTAATCTTACTGTCGGATTACATTCTTGAAATGTATTGATATAATTCCAAATATTTTGATGAATGTAACTCAATTGAATTTGATGATTTTTATCAAAATTATATCCAACTCCACCAATCAATCGATTCTGATTTAAAAACGTTTTTCCTGCATTCGAACCAATATTCATAAAAACCTCATCTCCAAACAAAGCAAATAATTTAGTTGTATCTTCCTTTTTTATCAAAGGATAATTGAATAAAAGCATATATCGTAATCGGTTTCTGTAATCATAATAATCAATCTCTAAATCGCCATTCGATTGTGTTTTAGCAACTCCTACATATCGAAATTCATCTCTTAATCGGTGTGTAATTTTTAATTTTCCGCTATTGTAAACATAAGTTCCTTGAATCCAAAAATGATCTTCTAAAATACTAATTTTATTCATCGCTGGATTTCCGTAGGAATAGGTATTATAATGACTAAATCCAACACTTCCCGTAAACTTTTTAGTAAACTGATAATCTATTGAAGGCCGAATGAAATATTGTTGTTTTTCCGAAAATCCGTTGGCGTAGCGCATCGTTGCTTCAAACGAGAATGAAAATTTTTCGGTAATTCTATTCTTTCCAAAATAATGCAACCAAATACTATTATTACTTTCTTTAAGTTGTGCAAAACTACTATACATAGTAAATAAGCTCGCTATTACCAATAAGAACAGCGAGCTTCTATTAATCTTTATGATCATTTATTCCGTAATTAGATATTTTCTAGAAGCCTTTGGGTGCGAAGATAAGGGTTTATGGTTTTCTAAACCAATAATTGTAACCGTTCCGCTATCTTCATTAGCTTCATAATCGTGTTTGAAATGCTCTAAATTTTCCATTACAGAATGGTCTACTAATTTTGTTTTTTTTAAACAAATACTTACTTGATATCCCGGTGGAATTTCTTCTAATTTTCTTTTAATTCCCAAATAATTAGAAAAAATAGCGGCTTTACTAATTTCAATTTTGTATTCGTTATTTACAAAGGAAACTACTGTTGGCGCTTTAAAGAAAGAGGAAGTTGGCGTGCCATTCACAACGTGAATAATCATTTTAACCAACATTCCTGCAGCAATTCCAAGTAATAAATCTTCAAATAAAGTTACCAAAACTGTCACCGTGAAAATAAATAATTGTTCTTTTCCAATGTGTAACATGTGAATGAATTCTTTTGGATGCGCTAATTTTATTCCCACACTAATTAACATGGCGGCTAAAGCTGCGTTAGGAATCATTTCTAATAATGGAGCAGCTAAAAGAACGAAAAGTAAGATGAAAAATCCGTGAAAGAAATTTGCCCAACGTGTTTTTGCACCATTACTAACATTCGAAGAACTACGAGCAACTTCTGAAATCATTGGTAAGCCACCTAAAACAGCTGCTAAAGTATTCCCGATTCCAACAGCGATTAAATCTTTATTTGTGTTGGATTTTCTTTTAAATGGATCTAACAAATCGATAGCTTTTACAGTTAGCAACGATTCTAAAGTTCCTACCAAAGCAAACATAATAACATATTTAATGAATAATCCGGTTTGATTGATTCCTGAAAAATCAACATTCCAGTTGATATTATCTACTAAATTTCCGATTTTTACCAAAGCATAAGGCGGTTCGGTGTGTGCGAAATCCATAAATAATTCACACGGAATTGCAAATAACAACACTACCAAAGGCGCTGGAATCATCTTAATAGATTTGTTTTTGATGTATGGCCAACCCAACATAATTGCCAAACTCACCACTCCAATAATCGAAGCTTTTGTATCTAAATTGATGATGAATTTGGGAATGTTTAATAGCAGTTCTATTGGTCCCATTCCTTTAGCTAAAGCAGGATTATCATTCAATAAAACAGGAATTTGTTTGGCAATAATAATAATTCCAATAGCAGCTAACATTCCGTGGATAGTAGAAAGCGGGAAGAAATCGGCTAATTTTCCTAATTTTAAAACTCCGAAAAGAATTTGAATAATTCCAGCAACAACCATTGCGCCTAAGGCTAATTTCCAACCTAAATCGTTGTTTCCTTGCCCAAACTCAGCAACAGCACCAGCAACAATAACGATTAAACCAGCAGCTGGACCCTTAATTGTTAAGCGAGAACCCATAAAAAACGAAACAAATAAACCTCCTATAATCGCAGAAATTAATCCCATAATTGGAGGAAAATCTGAAGCTTTTGCAATTCCTAAACTCAAAGGTAAGGCTAATAAAAACACAATAAAACCAGAAATTGCATCCGATTTAAAATTCTCTTTTAAGCCTGCCAAACCATCAGCAGGTATATATTTTTTTATTTTTGAAGTCATTGTTAACTAATTTTATGATGATTTGTATGGCAACTCATGATATGTTTTTACATGAGGACCAAGAAATAAACGAGCATAAATTCGGATTCCAGCAATACCTGAAACCACAAAACTTGATGCTACGAAAAAGGCAAGTGCAACTTGATTACTACCGATGTGACTAAAAATCAAATCTTCACCAATAAATGTTGAAGTAATTGGAAATCCGGTAATTCCAAGAGTCGCCAATAGGAAAAAGAAAGCAAATTTTGGATGTTCATAAACATGTCCTAAATATTGGCTAATTAAAATGCGCATTTCTATTTTTTTCAGCTGAAGCAAAGCAATATAACCTATGCATCCTGCAAAAATAATTCCTGCCAAATAAAAAGCAATTTCGCTTACGCTAACTTTGTCGTTAAACACAATGGCTAAAGCAATCCAAAAATGATTCAACACAATTAATATCCATGCTAAAAACGGACTTTTTCGTTCTGAAAAGGATTTAAAAACAAATACCAATCCAATAAACGCAAGGACTTCAGGTAAAACCGAAATAAGTTGTTGTGGCAAATCTAATTTGAATTTATAAGCTAAAAAGCCCAACACAAAAAGCGGAATAAAAAAGTAATATACTCTTTTGATATCTAAAAAATATAATAATTTTCCGATTGTTTTTAAAGGTTTCCAAAGCACTAAATTTAAGAAGCCTTCCAAATTAAATTCTTTTAAAGCAAGAATATACAAAGTATTTTCAATTCGTTTTGGAAAAAAGAAATTAGCTTTTTTATTTTTTGGTTGAAAATTGTAAAATTGATCTCTAATCAAATAACTCACCACAGATGGCGAAACTAATAGTTGATACGTTCTTAAAAAGGCATTTCCTGCAAAGTGAATTAAAGCCAAAGTTTCAAATCCTAGTGCTATTTCGATGAAAATAATTCCAATTTGAGATATAGAACTATAAGCTACCTGACTTTTTACAGAAGATTGCACTCTCGCCATTAATGACGCAGCAATACTAGTTGTAAATCCCATTAAACCAATGGCAATTCGCATAGTGGTTTGATGTTCCCAAAATGGATAGGTTCTTAACATCAGAAAAACCCCTAAATGCACAGATAATGAACCATAAAAAATAGCACTTGAGGGCGTTGGTCCTTCCATTGCTCTTGGTAACCACGATGAGAAGGGAATTTGAGCCGATTTTGCCGCAGCAGCACAAGCCAAACATAGTGCTATAAAAACACCAATAAATGAATGACTTTGTAAATGTTCGTTAACCAATTCATAATTATTCAACTTCATAAATGTAATATTTTCATGAAATAAATGATGACTTGCCCACATGGTTAATAGTAATCCAACATCGCCAATTCTGTAAATTGAGAATACTTTAAATGCGTTTTTAACTGGTAAATAACGTTCTCTATAAAATGCGATTAATAAAAATGATGAAATTCCGATGATTTCCCAACCAATAAATAAGGTTTCAAAATTACCCGCTAAAATGGCCAAATTATAACCAAAAAAGAAAAACAAAACAGTATTAAAAAAACGTTTATATCCTTTTTCTCTGTGCAAATAATAACGACTATAAGTTGTTATCATTGAGGTTAATAAAGCACCCACAAACAAGTAAACTGCGCCAATTTTATCAAAATAAAAATCTATAAAAAACTCATAATGTTCTGTTTTCAAAAGCGTTATTTCTTTTAAATTCAGATCTTCTGAACCATTAAAAATCCAAAAACCGATAAACAATACCAATCCTAAAAATTGAATAAAAACCGTTCCGAAAGCAATTCCAGATATTAATTTTTCGTTTTTCTCTGGTAAAAAGATACTTACGACAAACCCTAAAAAAGGTACTAATAAAAAATATTGAAGTATATGTTCCATGATATTAAGCGTTTGTTAGAATTCCTACCGGAAGATTTTCCTTTGTTTTTTCAGCTAATGCTAACTCATTTTCAATATGACTAGCTTTTTGAATTGGATGATATTCGATGAATTCTTCTTGTTCAAAAACAAAAATCTGTTTCGTTTCTGGATGAACAACCGCTAATCGTAACCACTCGTTTTTATACCATTCATAAGTAGCTGGATTTTTAGAAATCGCTTTTTTAACTACTTCTGGATAATGCTCAACAACCGCTAATAATCGAATTGGATCATGAACTTCTATCATTTGACTGGGCAAACCTGGACGCAAATCCCCATCAATTCCGTTGGCAACACCAATTAATCCCATCACATTATGAGGTAATTTTGAACCTGCGCCTAATTTTTGATTGTCTACTCTCGAAAAATAATATTCCAAATTAATTCCTCCAGCAACTGGCGCTACTTGACCAAGAATTACTGCTAAATAATCACCCGAAGCATCAATTTGATAATCATAAGAATTTAAAAAAGAACGTCTGTCTAAAAATAATTGTTTCGACAAACTTCTTCTACCAACTACACACATGGCGTTTGTAGCATGATTTAACTCTGGTCGAGGTTCAAATAAAGAAAAAGCTCGTTTTTTTACGTTTTCATGAATTTTTTCTATTGTTTCGGTTGAATCAATCGTATCAAATCTTCTAGAACGTTCTTTTGCGTTATTTGCTAAAGCTATTTCAAAGGTGATTGCATTTTCATGATGTAACTTTTTATTGACATCGTTCAAAATATCTTCATCATAAAATGCAATTTCGTCGCGTGTGGTGTCGTGTAAAGCTGGTAAAAATTGCGTTTCTGCTGGAATATTAATTCCTCTTTCTTTCAAAGCAGCTCTCACACCTGCATGATTAGCAGCATAAGATGCTACTTTTGCGTTAACCGAACTTGGTCTTCCACAACAAGCACCACAATCGTAACCTGCATAATGTGTATTATTTACACTTGTTGCTCCATGACCTACCACATAAACAATTGGAGCAAAATCAGTTACCAATCCAATGCTTTTTAGTAGACCTTCTACCCTATTTGCCATCTCTTCAATGGTAAAACCAACTTGCAAATCGTCAACTTTTTCATTGTTATTGTTTTCAATAATCAATTTTGATTTTTTATGCAAATGCTTAAAAGAAGCTGTAGTTGCAGGTGACATCGAAGGTTTGAAAATATTCAAAAACAACTTAAATGCAGATGAAAATCCTAAAGTTTGACTAATTATCCAACCAAATAACAACGAATGAGATTGCTTGTGGTATAATAAATCTTTAGCTTGTTTTTTCTTTCTATGTTCTTCCTTAATTAAATATTTAGGCGTTACTGGCGCTGGACATAATTTAGTATAAAATTTTCCGCCAACAGGTTGAAAGTAGAATTCAAAATTAAAAAAAGCTGCTGTTCCAAAAGTTACTGCTTGTTTGTCGATATGTTCTATGTGTCTTCTAAACGAACATTCTCTATCGTCCATGCAAAACAATCCTTGAAAACTTGGAATTTCTTTGACGTTGATTTCTTTTATTTCTTTTACTCCAGACAGTACTTCATCGTAAAAGCTAAATTCAAAAGCTTGTTGCCAAAGCCATGAAACATCATATAATTCGTTATATTTTATAGCATCAAACAAATGATATTCTTCTGCTCTTACTTTTAGTCCTAATGGCGACCAATTACTATTGAACTTTTTATCTAAAACATCAATTTCTAATAGCAATTCAAATTGGACTAATTCTTCAAAAGTAATAGGTTTGCTATCTAAAAGCGAACTTGGATTGGATTCAATAGTAGCAATCATACCACTCCATCCTGGATGCGAAAATTGTTGATCAAACAAATAATGTTCGTACAATTCTTCTTTTCCTACAACAATTTCTAACAATTGTGTTATTGAAGCCTTATTGAATAGCAATTCTTTTACTCGTTTTGAAGTAAAAATTCCAGTTGATGCATTTTTTTCTAAAGCAATTATTGAGTTAAGAAAACCGTTCTCGTTTTCAGGAAAAGTCCACATCGCAATTCCTTGGTCTAGATAGCTACACAAAACTCTAAACAACAAACTGTGTGTTGACTTTTCAAGATTTATAGCATATTCTTTTTTCCAATTGGCACGTAAATTTCCTATTCTTGATTGAACGGATTCATCATACGGTTGATGTACTAATTTATGCTTCCAAGATTCTAGATGTTCAACTCCTTTGCATTTGGAAATAACATGGTTTAAAACTTGTTCTTTAATTTCATTATTAGCAAATCTATTTCTAAACTCTACCAAAGAAAGATAGGTTTTATAGCCAAAAATTGTATTGGCTTTTGCTAAAGCTTCGTGAAATTCTTTATGTTGAAATGCGTGTAATGTATTGTGATGCACAAAATCTTTCAACGGGTTTTGTGCTGGTAAATAATGGGTTAAGTGATGAAGCACTTTGTGTTCATCAAAACCAACATTTTGTGTTTTCATTTTATAATGAAATTGAATTAGTACAAATAAATTATTGATTTCAAAAGGCTTTGAAATCGTAAAAAATAATTATCGTATTAAGACAAATGGAATTTCCAATTACAATATAAATCGTAAAGTGGAATCGTTTCTTTGTAAGAAAATAATTGAGTAGAATAAGAATTTGAGCTTTCGGTAAACTTACTGTTTTTAAAATTTACAGATTTTGTTGGGACTGAAAACCAATCTAACTCTACTTCAAATTCAGGTTCGGATTCAATAATTACAAACTCTCCTTCTTCAACATCAACAGTATGGAAATGAGAAAAATAAGAAGCCTTATATTTTTGTTGAAATTCAACTTGGGAAGCTAAAACAACTTTTTGTGAAGGATTAAATGAAACACCAATAGCCCACATAAAAAATGTGAGCATAAAAAATGGGAAAAATTTCATTAATCTATTCAAATTGATTTTACTTTATACCTAAAAGCAATACAAATGTAAAGTATATTTTGATTCAACAAATTAAATTATAAATTTAATTAAAAAATCCTATTAGAAATTCTAATAGGATTTCGTATTATTCTATTCTTTCATAGTTACAACAACTATGAAGTTTATTGTAAACTTCGTCTTTTGCTTTTTCAAATTCGGTGTCGTGACCCACAGCAGCAATTGCTTTTGCTACATCTTTAGCAGAACATTTTGTTTCATTAATAATCAAATGGATATCGCCATGATCAGCATGCCATTCTGCACTTTTCACTCCTTTTACAGAAAAAGCAGCTTTTTCAACACGCTTTTCACACATTTCGCAATTTCCTGCTACTTTAAATTCTACTTTTGTGTTTTTGCTTTTCTTCTCTTGGGCTACCATTGTTAGCGAAAAAAGACTTGACAAAATTATTACTACTATTTTATTCATGATTTTTTAATTTAATTTTTAATACTATTTTATTTTAAATCGTAATCCAGCATAATACATAGCGCCAAAAGTTAATCCATAAATCATACTACTATCAAAATAAGTACCAAAAGGATTTTCGTTTTGAACAATTCCGTTATTTTGTTTAAAATTTCCCATATTTTCACCTCCAACATATAATTCAAGAGTACTTGAGAAAGTTCTGGTTATTTGTGCATTTATCACAGCAAAAGCTGGAGCATATTCACCTAATTGATACATTGAAGGATTTGAAGCTGTAGAAGGTAAACGTTGTTCGCCTAGCCAATTGTATGTAACATCAAACTTCCATTGTTGTCCTTTGTCTTTAATATGTGTTTCATAAGCAACATTTGCGAAAAATCGGTGTTTGGCTTGTAACGCTTTTTGCAATTGATCGGTTTGAAACTGTGTTTGCACATCATAATATTTATAAGAAGTTTTAAAATTTAAGTGTCGGATTACTTCAATATTAAATTCGGCTTGAAATGAATTAGCAAAACTTTTTCCTTCTAAATTGTAAAACAACACTTGTTGTGGTGAAGCATCCACATCAACCACTGCTTGATTTTTAAAATCCGTTCTATAGTAATCTAAAATCACCTCAGCATCTTTTCCGGCTAATTTGAATTTTTGGATAAAACTCAAACCATAATTCCATGCAATTTCAGGATTTAATCCGTATAATTTTCCATCGTTATTTAAAATGGAGAAATTTCTATTAGAAGCAAACAATTGTTGGTTTTCAGCAAAAATATTCGCTGCACGTTTGCCTCTTCCTGCTGATGCTCTAATTACTGCTTCTTTCCAAGGGTTATAACGAATATGTAATCTTGGTGTGATAAAAGTTCCTAAGCGATTGTGATTATCTACACGTGCTCCCGCCACCAAACTAAAATTATCGGTATTATCATACGTATATTCAAAAAAGGCACCAACCGAATTATCAATTCTTGAAAAATCGCGATTAAAATTTACTGCTACGAATTCGTTATAATCATCGTAAGTAAAATTTAAACCTGTTGTGAATTTATTTTTAGTATTGTTGATAATCGAATTGAACAACAAATTTGAATAAAAACTTTTTTGGTGAATATCATACTGACTCAAACCAAAATATGAATCTTGTTTGTGCGATTGAAACGAATTTTGAAAGCCAAAACTTTGATATGGAATGTCTGGAAAAACGTAACCTATTTTGTTCGAAATTTCAATTTTTTCAGTATTGATTTCACTTCCCCAAGCATTCATTGTTAATCTATCATTGTCGGTATTAAAATCCATTTCACCTGCTTGTTTTTTATCGTTCATGTAGCGAACATTTAAAAAACTCACGATTCCATTTTCGGCATCATTATATTGCCAACGGTTTAAAATATTGACTTGTTTTCCAATTGGACCATCTAAAAATCCATCATCATTCATATCATTTTTTCCTACACGTGTGTTACCATGTAAAAATAAAGTCGAACTCAATTTGTCAGAAAATTTGTTATTGAAATGGGTATTGATTTCATAACGTTCATCTTGCGAAGCATACGCATTTAAGAAAAACGGAATATCATTTGAAGGTTTCAAAACTTCATAATTGATTTGGCCTGAAATACTTTCATAACCATTGATAACACTTCCTGCACCTTTGGTAATTTGGATACTTTCCACCCAAGTTCCTGGCACAAAAGACAATCCATAAGCTTGTGAAGCTCCACGAACAGAAGGAATATTTTCTTCCGCAATTAAAATGTATGGACTGGTTAACCCTAACATCTTAATTTGACGATTTCCTGTTACAGCATCCGAAAAATTAACGTCGATTGAAGGATTCGTACTAAAACTCTCAGACAAATTACAACAAGCTGCTTTCAACAACTCTTTTTGCCCCATTACTTGGACATTTTGAACTTTGTACAAGGAATGTTCGGTTCCTTTTTTGGTTTTGGTAATCGTTACTTCTTTCAAAGTATTGACTTCTTTTAAAACCACAGAAATAGTGTTTGAAGTAATTTCGATTTTTTTAGTTTCAAAACCAATGTAGCTTACTACTAAAAAAGTAGTTTCGGGAGATTTTTTTATAGAGAAATTTCCATTTTCATCTGTTGTAGTTCCAATTGAAGTATTGAACCAAAACACATTAGCTCCTAATAAAGGTTGATTATTTTCGTCTGTTACTATTCCTTTTATGGTTTCTTGTGAATAAATAAATTGAGAAACAAAGAATAGCAAAAACGCTATATTTTTAAACATAATAAAGTTATTTATTGTTATTAATTCTTTGATTTACAGAATAAAAAACAATAAAATTATGCGTAAAAAACCAATTGACAGTAGAGTTTGTAGAGCGGCGGCGCGTGAGAATCGCAGTAAAAAGCCACTTCGTTTGATGTTGTAGCAACTGAATTAAGTACCACAAAGTTTGGCTTCCAATCAGTACTAAAAATCGCTTGCTCTAAATCTAATTGAAACGTTTTAACCAATATATCGTCGGTCTTTTTTTCAACTTTGATTAATTTATTGGAACAACAAGGTTCATGAGAAGTTTCCATTGCGCAGCAAGAAGTTGCTTTTTCAACACAAGGTTCTTCATTATCTTCTTGAATTTGAAAGGAAATCGAAGCAATTTCATCTTTACAATAATGTACAGAAAAACTTAATCCTAAATTGGCAAGCAAAATAAGAGAAGCTAAAATTATACTTATGTGTTTTCTGAAATTCATCGGAACAAAAATACAAATTATTTTGTAATCTGCTGATAATAAAACGCTGGAATAAAAAGTATCAAGAACAAAGGTTGTATTAAAAATCGCCTCAAATAAAACAAAACCAAATAATCGGATTGCTCCGAAAAATACAATGTTCCGAAAAATGAAATCATCAGTACAATAAACAAAATAATAAATAACATTGCAGAGAACTTAACTAGATACAATTGTTTAAAAAGCAAATAAATAATTCCTAAAGAAAGAAGCATGTTCAACGAATATCGAAATAAAAGTCCAATTGCTAATTTTGTAATATCAAAAATAGGTAGTGGTTTGTTTTGATAAACATATTTAAAAAATTGCAAAAAAGGATCATAAAAAAGTTGGTCTTCAAAAACACGGATTAACACCAATCCTAATACAGATAAAAATAGAAGCAGAACACTTGTCTTATTGTTACAAATTTCTTTTAGCATAGCCCGAAAATTTAGTTACCCACAAAATCCATAACAAAAACACAACACCATAAATAAATAATGGAAAAATAGTTCCGTGCAAAATTTCTTCATATTCTGGATAATTATATAATGCGTAAGATAGTAATGCAATTCTAATAATATTCAAAATATGAATCAACATAATTCCTAAAATCATGTACAATCCAGTCTTTTTCCATTGAGTAGAAAACGCAAAAACAAAAGCTGCAAACAAAATCATCACACTAATTGCATTACAACCTTCAATAATACGTGCCACATATTTATCTTTATAAAAAATCTTTATTGAAGGCTCAAAATCATGTGGAAGCGATTTTGTATTTTCAACAAAAACACCCATCAATTTTACTATCTGTTTTGCTACAACTTCAGTAAAAAAATCCACTTTGTTATTCGTAACATCATATTGATTCAAATACATTTTATAGACAAAAATAAAAACCACATAAAACAGCAAAAACTTTGATAAAAAAGTAAAGAAAGGTTTATATTGTGAAAAATTGTTTTTCAAAATGCGTATTTTTAACAAAAATATAGATTTTTTAATAAGACGGAATAAATACTTTTGTAAAAAAATAAAAAAATGACTTTTGAAAATTTAAAACCATTAGTTACCGCAATTGTTGCGAGAGAAAACACCACAAGAGACGAAAAACTTTTAGCTATTTGCCAATTATTAACAGATTCTATCGAATATTACAATTGGGTTGGTTATTATTTTGCTAATCACGAGGCACAAACATTGCATTTAGGACCTTATGTTGGTGCTGAAACCGATCATACTGTAATCCCGTTTGGAAAAGGAATTTGTGGACAAGTAGCTGTATCAAATAGTAACTTTGTGGTTCCAGATGTTGCAGCACAGAATAACTATATCGCTTGTAGCTTTACGGTAAAATCTGAAATTGTAGTGCCACTTTTTATAAATGGAATTAATATCGGACAAATAGATATTGATTCTCATGTTTTAAACCCATTTACAGAAGCGGATGAAAGATTTTTAGAGTTCGTAAATGAGCAAGTTGCAAAATTATTTTAATACCACAATGTTATCTCAATCTTTTTGATATATTTGTCCGATTTCCACAAAATTAAATACCCTTATTTTATGCAGTTTGGAGTACAAAGTCTAGAACTTCCTTTTTTTGCTAATCTTCTAATTTTATTAGTTTTAGCGAGACTTTTTGGCGAAATAATGGAGCGTTTTAAGCAACCTGCTATGATTGGAGAAATTTTAGCTGGGGTTTTACTTGGACCTACTATATTAAATTTTATCCACAGAACCGAAGAGTTAAAAGTTATTTCAGAGCTAGGTGTGTTTTTGTTGGTTATTATTGCTGGATTAGAAATTCATTTAGATGAAATTGTTAAATCCATGAAAGGAAGAAATATTGTCATTTCAATACTTGCCTTTTTTATCCCAATTATTTCTGGTTATTTAGTAGGAAGTTATTTTGGACAAGATGTAATGTCTACTATTTTTATTGGACTTTGTGTAGCAATTACGGCTTTGCCAGTAAGCATTCGAATTTTAATGGATTTAGGAAAACTAAATTCGCCTGTAGGACAAAAAATTATCTCGGTAGCCATTTTTGATGATGTAATTGCTTTAACAATTTTAGGAATCTTATTAGACATTAAAGATGTTGAACCTACTTTTGCAAACATTACCGAAGCAACGCTTATTACTATATTAAAATTAAGTTGCTTTTTAATCTTAGTAATTGCAACCTATAAATTAATTAAAAAATTATCTTGCGAAGAAAACTTCATCGAAAACAAGTTGAATAAAATATTAGAAGTATTAAAAGGTAAAGAATCGTTATTTGCTGTTTTCTTTGTCTTTATTTTGATTTTTGCAACAATTACAGAAAGTATTGGACTTCATTTTATCATTGGATCATTTTTTGCTTCGATGCTAATTTCAAAAGAGTTAGTCGGTGAAAAACATTTAAATACTTTTCACAATACCACTAACAGCATGGCAATGGGATTTTTAGCACCTATCTTTTTTGCAGGAATTGGATTAGAATTTCAATTTTCATCCATTCAAAATTATCCACTATTATTTGCAATAATTGCTGTTTCTTTCTTATCAAAAATTATTGGTGGATATGTTGGTGGTCGATTTGCCCGTCTAAACCACAATGTATCACTTGCACTTGGATTTGGTTTAAATGCGAGAGGAATTATGGAATTAGTAATTGCGAATATTGCTTACAAAGCTGGAATTATCAATACCGAAATTTTTTCAATGTTAGTAATTATGGGACTTATAACTACGTTAGCAACACCATTTTTATTAAAAAGAGCTTTCAAAGCTATAGACAATGTCGCTTAGTTTTTTTTTTAAAATAATTCTAAATTCATAATTCATAATTCTAAATTATTTCTATCTTTGCAACCGAATTGTAATTATACAATTCATACATAATAATCATTTAAAATAATATTAGCATGTACTTGACTAAAGAAACAAAAGCTGAAATTTTCGCAAAACACGGAGGAAAAGCTGAGAACACTGGATCTGCTGAAGGGCAAATCGCATTATTTACATTTAGAATTTCGCACTTAACTGAGCATTTGAAAAAAAATCGTCATGATTTCAACACTGAGCGTTCATTAGTTCTTTTAGTAGGTAAAAGAAGAAGTCTTCTTGACTATTTAAAAAAGAAAGATATCAACAGATATCGTGAGATTATTAAAGAATTGAATATTAGAAAATAATTAACTAAAGGGGCTTCGTGCCCCTTTTTGTTTTATTTATATTGACAGAAAAAGTTTGGTTTTTCATTGGGTTACAAATAACTACACAAGACAACAACACAACTGACCCTTTGTTTAATTTAGAATTAAAAATTTATGATTCCAAAAGTATTCCAAGAAGTTATCGATTTAGGTGACGGAAGAACCATCACAATCGAAACTGGAAAATTAGCCAAACAAGCAGATGGATCTGTTGTTGTTCGCATGGGCGATGCCATGTTATTAGCAACAGCAGTATCTGCAAGAACATCAAATCCTGGTGTTGATTTTTTACCTTTAACAGTAGATTATCGTGAAAAATTTGCCGCAGCAGGTCGTTTTCCTGGTGGTTTCTTCAAAAGAGAAGCTCGTCCAAGTGACAGCGAAGTATTAACAATGAGATTAGTAGACCGTGTATTGCGACCACTTTTCCCAGACGATTACCATGCTGAAACACAAGTAATGATTCAATTAATGAGTCACGACGAAAACGTTATGCCAGATGCATTAGCAGGATTAGCCGCTTCTGCAGCATTAGCAGTTTCAGACATTCCTTTCTATAACTTAATTTCTGAAGTTCGCGTGGCACGTATCGACGGAAAATTCGTTATTAACCCAAGTAGAGAAAAATTAGAACAATCAGACATCGACATGATGATTGGAGCTTCTATGGATTCTGTTGCGATGGTAGAAGGAGAAATGAAAGAAATCTCAGAAGCAGAAATGGTAGAAGCTATCAAATTTGCTCACGAAGCTATCAAAATTCAAATTCAAGCACAAGAACGCTTAAGAGTAGCTATCGGATCTCCAGCTTATAGAGAATATGAAAGTGAAAAAGAAGATGAAGCTATTTACAAAAAAATTAAAGCAGCTGCCTATGACAAATGTTATTCAATTGCTCAAGAAGCTTCAGGAAAAAGCGAAAGAGGTGAAAAATTTGCTACTGTAAAAGATGAAGTAAAAGCATTATTTACGGAAGAAGAATTAGTTGCTGATGGCGATTTAATATCTAAATATTTCTATAAAACAAACAAAGAAGCTGTCCGTAATGTAATCTTAGAAAAAGGTTTACGTTTAGATGGAAGAAAAACAACAGAAATCAGACCTATTTGGTGTGAAACCGATTATTTACCTTCTGTGCATGGTTCAGCTTTATTTACACGTGGAGAAACGCAAGCTTTAGCTACAGTAACTCTAGGAACGTCAAGAGAAGCTAACCAAATAGACTCTCCATCTGAACAAGGTGAAGAAAAATTCTATTTACATTATAACTTCCCTCCTTTCTCAACAGGTGAAGCAAAACCTTTAAGAGGAACTTCAAGAAGAGAAGTAGGTCACGGAAACTTAGCCCAAAGAGCTTTAAAAAATATGATTCCTGCAGATTGTCCTTATACCATTCGTGTAGTTTCTGAAGTATTAGAATCTAATGGTTCTTCTTCAATGGCAACGGTTTGTGCAGGTACAATGGCATTAATGGATGCTGGAGTTCAAATGGTAAAACCAGTTTCTGGTATTGCTATGGGATTAATTACTGACGGAGAAAAATTTGCTGTATTGTCTGATATTTTAGGTGATGAAGATCACCTGGGAGATATGGACTTTAAAGTAACTGGTACTGCTGACGGAATTACTGCTTGTCAAATGGACATCAAAATTGATGGTTTACGTTATGACATTATGGAAGAAGCTTTAGGTCAAGCGCGTGATGGTCGTATGCATATTTTAGGTAAATTAACCGAAACTATTGCAACTCCTAGGACAGAAGTAAAACCAAAAGCACCAAAAATTATTACAAGAACTATTCCTGGTGCTTTCATTGGAGCCTTAATTGGTCCTGGTGGAAAAGTAATTCAAGAATTACAAAAAGCTACTGGAACCACTATTGTAATCAATGAAGTAGATGAACAAGGTGTTGTTGAAATTTTGGGAACTAATCCTGAGGGAATTGCTGCAGTATTAGCTAAAATCGACTCAATCATTTTCAAACCAGTAATGGGAGAAGCTTACGAAGTAAAAGTAATTAAAATGTTAGATTTTGGAGCCGTTGTAGAATATACACAAGCACCAGGAAATGAAGTTTTATTACACGTTTCAGAATTAGCTTGGGAAAGAACAGAAAACGTAACTGACGTTGTGAATATGGGCGACGTGTTTATGGTAAAATACTTAGGTGTTGACCCAAAAACGCGTAAAGAAAAAGTGTCAAGAAAAGCACTTTTACCAAGACCTCCAAGAGAAGAAAAACCAATTGAAAAAAAGGATACACCACAAGGTTAATACTTTATTATTAGTTCATTAAAACCCCAATTCAACTAAATGAATCGGGGTTTTTAATTTTATTTTATTTTTTTGTAACTTTTTTGCAACTTCTTGCGTATAACAATAAGAACTTTTAAAAGTAAGGAGAAAATTAAATGAGACAACTTAAAATTACCAAGCAAGTTACCAATCGTGAAACTGCTTCTTTAGACAAATATTTACAAGAAATTGGAAAAGTTGACCTTATAACTGCTGATGAAGAAGTAGAATTAGCACAAAGAATTAAAGCCGGAGATCAACGTGCTTTAGAAAAATTAACAAAAGCTAATTTACGTTTTGTAGTTTCAGTAGCAAAACAATATCAAAATCAAGGACTTACACTTCCTGATTTAATTAACGAAGGAAATTTAGGATTAATTAAAGCTGCTCAACGTTTTGATGAAACGCGTGGATTCAAATTTATTTCATATGCTGTATGGTGGATTCGTCAATCGATTTTACAAGCTTTGGCAGAACAATCTCGTATAGTTCGTTTACCATTAAACAAAATTGGTTCTATCAATAAAATCAACAAAATGTATGCCTTATTAGAGCAATCTAATGAGCGTCCACCTTCTGCTGAAGAAATTGCAAAAGAATTAGATATGACTGTAAATGATGTAAAAGAGTCAATGAAAAACTCTGGTCGTCATTTATCTATGGATGCACCTCTTGTTGAAGGAGAAGATTCTAACTTATATGACGTTTTACGTTCAGGTGAATCTCCAAATCCAGATAGAGAATTAATTCACGAAAGTTTACAAACTGAAATCGAAAGAGCGTTAGAAACATTAACTCCAAGAGAGGCTGATGTAGTGCGCTTGTACTTTGGTCTAGGCGACCAACACCCAATGACTTTAGAAGAAATTGGAGAAACTTTCGATTTAACTCGTGAGCGTGTACGTCAAATTAAAGAAAAAGCAATTAGAAGATTAAAACACACTTCTAGAAGTAAAATCTTGAAAACATATTTAGGATAACACCTAATAAACAGTAACAACAGTTTAAAACTGTTCATTTTTTGATTGATGATTGAAACCTCGGCTGATTACCGAGGTTTTACTTTTTTATTACCTACTAATTTCAAGAATCTTCAATATATAATTATCTTTGCATAAACAACACAACACATGAGTAAAAACACACTTATTGCTCCTTCAGTTCTTGCTGCTGATTTTGCTAATTTACAACGCGACATCGAAATGATTAATGCAAGTGAGGCCGATTGGTTTCATATTGATGTAATGGATGGTCATTTTGTACCAAATATTTCATACGGAATGCCCGTTATTCAGGCAATAAAAAAACATGCCACTAAACCATTAGATGTTCATTTAATGATTGAAAAACCTGAAAGATACATTGAAGAGTTTGCAAAAATTGGAGCAGACATCATAACCGTTCATTATGAATCCACTATTCATTTACATAGAACTTTGAGAGAAATTAAAGCTGCTGGTTGTAAAGCTGGAGTTGTGCTAAATTTAACTACGCCTGTTTCGGTATTAGAAGACATTTTATCAGAATGTTACATAGTTTTAATCATGTCGATTAATCCAGGATTTGGTGGGCAAAAATTTGAAGAAATTACTTATCAAAAAGTTCGGAAACTTAAAAAAATGATTCAAGAACAAGGATTAGATACGCTAATTGAAATTGACGGTGGCGTAACCAATAAAAACGCAAAAAAATTAGTTGAAGCTGGTGCTGATGTATTAGTTGCTGGAAGTTATGTTTTTGGTGCGCAAGACCCAATTGCAACCATTACAGATTTAAAACAAATAACAAAATAATTCGAAAAAGCGTTTGCAATGGATATACTAATTTAGCTTCTAGTATAAGTTAAGAGTAAAATCTTAATTTTAACATATGAAACAGAAAGAAAAATTTATGTCCCAGCTTTTAAATTAAGTAATTAAAAATCAAAATTAATCAAACAGTAAATGAATTATTAACTAAAAAGTTAATTAAGAATTTATGCTGTTTTGATTATTTCTTATAATTATCTAAGACTAAATTAATTGCGTAATTGGTTTTATTTCTTTCAAATTGCTTATACTTATAATGAAAATAGAGATTCTTGATGTTATGATATAAAGCATAGCATAGCCAAAAAACATTCATTCCATTTGGATTTGAAGGAATTAAAATAAAATTGAAATAAAAAAAAGGTCATCTACATGAAGTGATGACCTTTTTCTATTTATAAAATTACAATTTACAATACGATAGACATTTTATATCTAGAACCAATTGGACTTCTATTAGTAGATAATAAATCTATTCTATTACTGCTTATATTCTG
>Ga0209480_10000301_pt1 | contig 42381 bp, 42 predicted proteins | sample JI61114C2DNA_FD_187501 | JGI IMG/M metagenome (GOLD analysis project Ga0209480, IMG submission 187501) | Wastewater effluent complex algal communities from Wisconsin, to seasonally profile nutrient transformation and Carbon sequestration -... | ecosystem: Engineered > WWTP > Effluent > Algae... | reverse complement strand
CTATGCAATCGCAAATTCCTGTAACTGAATATGCCCCTAAAAAAGTAAAACAATCTATTACAGGCAATGGTAACGCAGACAAGGACCAGGTTTGGAAAATGCTACAGCTCACTTTAAATATTGAGAAAAAGCCCATTTATTTTGATGCTACCGATGCATTGGCTGTTGCACTTTGTCATTTTTACCAAAGCAATAGTCCTCTAGCAATTAAAGGCAAAGCATTAAAAGGATGGGGCGACTTTATTGCAAAAAATGAGGGAAGGGTTAGGAAGTAACTTACTTGTTAAACTCAGTTAAAATACTTTGTTGCACCAATAGCAATTCTGCTTGGCTTAATGATAATTTACCTCTGGTGAAATTTAAGTCATCTGCGCTGTTAATGGGAACCAAGTGCATATGTGCATGCGGCACTTCTAATCCCACCACACTTATACCGCAACGATTACAAGGAAAGGCTTTTTCTATTGCCTTGGCAATAGGTTTTGCAAACAATAGCATTTGAGCTAAATAGTCTTCAGGCAAATCAAAAAAATGATCAACTTCAACTTTTGGTATTACTAATACATGCCCTTTTACCAAAGGAAAAATGTCTAAGAATGCAAAGAACTGCTCGTTCTCTGCAATTTTATAACAAGGTATTTCACCAGCAATGATTTTCGAAAAAATAGTCATGTTAAAAGCTTAAACGGTAATTTCTTCTACTCTAAACTTCACTATACCATTGGGCGCCTGCACTTCAGCTATTTCTCCTCTTACCTTTCCTAACAACCCCTTACCAATTGGAGAAGATGCAGAAATTTTTCCCAACTTTAAGTCGGCTTCTTTTTCTCCTACTATTTGATAAGTAACCGTTTTTTTAGTGGCCATATTGGTAATAGTCACTTTAGTTAAAATGGTTACTTTACTTGTATCGATGGTACTGGTATCTACAATTTTGGCATTGGCGATAGCTCCTTCCAATTGCTTAATTTTTGCCTCTAACATTCCTTGTGCTTCTTTGGCAGCATCGTACTCGGCATTTTCTTTTAAATCACCTTTCTCTCTTGCTTCAGCAATAGCTTTAGAAGCGGCAGGACGGTCAACAGATTTCATTTTCTGCAATTCCTCGCGCATCTTATCGAAAGTCTCTTTCGTAACATACATGTTGGTTTCACTCATAGTACCGGCTTTAAGAATGGTAAAAAAAAATACAACGCCACATTTAACTGCGGCGTTGCATAAATACAAAGATAGGGGGATTAATCATTCCATTGTTCAAAATGGGATTTATAAAAAATTTGGTAATTAATTAGAATACGCTACTTTTACTGTGTACTATTACACTAATACACTAAGAATGATCCAATTTAACAATGTCAGTTTTGGGTACTCCAAACAAAAACTACTTTACGCCAATATTAATCTGGAATTGAGCGCAGGTAGTGTTTATGGGCTATTGGGTAAAAATGGAGCTGGAAAGTCTACCTTATTAAAACTAATGGCTGGACTGGTCTATCCGCAACAAGGAAAACTATCCGTTTTCAATGCCGACCCTACCAAAAGAGACCCATCTTTAATGCACGAGGTATTTTTTATCCCGGAAGAAATTGATACCCCCGCTATTCATCTACTTGATTTTGGCGCTGAACATATGCCCTTTTATCCAAAATTCAACAACGACCAATTCTTGCATTATTTAAAGGAGTTTGATATTCCAATGACCAACTTGAATAATATGAGTTTTGGTCAAAAGAAAAAGGTTTGGATTGCTTTAGGCATGGCATCGAATGCATCACTCATTATTTTGGACGAACCTACCAATGGATTGGATATACCATCCAAAAGGAAACTTCGAAAATTAATCGCAAGTGTTATTAATGAAGATACCTGCATGATCATCAGTACTCATCAAGTGAAAGACTTAGACAGTTTGATTGATAAAATTATTCTTGTTGACGAAGGCGAGATAATTGTAAATACCGATACTGAATCCATCACCCAAAAATTGGTATTCAAACTATTACCCAACATTTCAACCACAGAGAAATATCTATACAACGAAAGCAGTTTAGCGGGTCATTTAATTGTGAAAGAAAGAACATTGGATGATGAAGCTACAAAACTAGATCTTGAACTGTTCTTTAATGCAGGCATCAACAACAAAGATGGAATAAAACAACTTTTCAATTAATGGCTATGAATAACCAGTTTAGTTTTAGTAGGGTATTACTTCTATTGAGAAAAAATTTTAAAGAAAATGGCAAAAGCTATCTGCTCATGTTTATAGCGGGCTTTGGCATCATCTTATTAATCTACGGATTATTAATTGTTGCTGGTTTACATAATATGTTTCCATCAGGAGATAGAAAGATGCTTTTCACCATTGGACTCTTTTTAGGAGGGACTTTGTTTTCTGCTAGTTTCTATAGTTTTTTTAAATCGCAACCAAAAACCATTCAATTTCTTCTATTACCTGCAACTACAGGTGAAAAACTATTGATCGGTTTTATTTTAACCCAAATCGTATACATTATTGTGTTTTTGATAAGCTTTACTAGCATAGACTGGTTCATGTGTACCATTTATAATGAATATGTATCGGTACCAAAATGGATTATTGAACAAGAGAAGCATTACTACAAAGCAGTCTACCTATTTAATACAGATACAGTCTTAGTAAAACAAATATTAGTCATGTACTTTATCACTACTTCCATTGCCCATTTAGGATCTTTGAGTTTTATCAATAATGCCTATGTTAAAACAGTCATTTTATTTATTCTAACGGTTGTTGCATTGATTTTTTTTAACAATAAAATGTTAGGGTTAATGATTCCGGAACCTATTATGCCGTACGGAAAATATTTCACAGAAACTTTTAGAATTGGTACCATTCAACAGCCTACAGGAAGTGTAACATTGCCTAGCTTCTGGCATACAACAATCGCATGGTTTTTGCCAATTTTCATATACTTAAGTTGCTGGACAATGAGCTACTTTAAAATTAAAGAGAAGCAGATTTAAACTAAAAAGAGCCAATGAATTTTCATTCAAATAAAGCCATATATATACAAATTGCCGATCTTATTTGCGAAAAAATTCTTTCAAATACATTCAAAGAAGAGGAAAGAATTCCTTCTGTAAGAGAATTGGCGGTTGATTTAGAAGTGAATCCTAATACGGTAATGAGAACCTATGAATACTTACAGGATTTAGAGATTATTTCCAATAAAAGAGGTGTTGGATTTTTCGTGAATAACAATAGCATAGAAAGAGTTACAATCTATTTAAAAAAAGAGTTTATGGAACAGGAATTGCCCAACTTGTTTAAGAATATGAAAATTCTAGCAATCAATATCAGTGAAATAGAAAAACTGTATCTACAATATCTGCAGCACAACATAAAAAATAGCAATGAAAAAAAGTAATATATTATTGATCATCACCCTCTCCATTGTTTGTATTTGCTTAATCACCGTAAATATAAAATTGAGCATGGAGTATAAAAAAGGGAATATTCAATCCGTTATTAAAAAGGAAATGCTACCCATTTTCCATCATATTAAAGAACTCAACAATTCAAAAAACGTGGACTATACCTACAAGCCCTATATTAATATTTATGAAAGAAAAGATACAAATGCTATTGCATACAATTTTTATAATCCTATTGGCTTTCATTATTTCGTAAAAAATGATACACTATACCTCAAGGCTGATTCTTCATTTGATGGGGGTATTCCTGCGATCAGTATTTATTGTAAAAACTTGAAGTCATTAATTACTAGTAATTCTACTGTAACTCTATATAATTATAAAACCGACAGTATATACCTTGAATCCAATAAATACGCTAGCATTAATGCAATAGAACTCAATAGCAAGTCTATAAAATTAAAAGCACAAGACAACTCAACTTTAACCGTTTCTGCAGCAGATACCATCGATAAAGGAGAAATCAGCGCCCTAAATAATGCAACAATAAAAATGAATAATCTTTACTTTAAAGAGCGATTGATAAGTGTTGATTCATCCGCATCACTCACTGTCACTGGAAAAACGTTGAAGGCTTTGAATAAAGTTCAGTTTTAAATACTAGATAGATGGAGTTTTTCCAAAACCACTTCAGCCATTTTTAAATAGGCTTCATGGCTATAGCCAGCTATATGCGGAGTAATTACCACATTGGGCATAGCTGTCAAGCTAAGCAATTCTGCTTGTTCTTGTTCATTGTAGTTGCGTAGTTGTTCATTTTCTAATACATCTAAACCTGCTGCCCTTATTTTTTTTGATTCTAATGCGGTAATTAGGGCTGTTGTATTGGTGACTTTACCTCTACAGGTAGATATAAAATAGGGTTGACGCTGCAGACGATTAAAAAAATCATCCCCCGCATAATGAAAGGTTTCAGCGGTTAGGGGAAGATGTAGGCTGATCACTTCAGCTTCTGCCGCTACCGCTTCAATTGTTGATTCTTCTATATATCCGTGACTTAATCCGGTTTTATATTTATCAACTGCAAGCGCCCTAACATTAAAGGGTTGCAACAAACGAGCAAAAGCAGACCCTGTATTTCCATAGCCAATGATGCCAACAGTTTTACCAGACAGTTCATCTGCACGGTTTTCATCACGCAACCATAAACCCTGTTTAATTTCCACGTAACTGCTGCTGATCCGATTCATGAGATTCAGCAATAAACCCAATGTATGTTCTGCTACCGCATTGCGATTACCCTCAGGACTACTTTCGCATTGAATCCCTTTGCTTTCTGCATAAGCAACATCAATCAATTCCATCCCACTACCCAGCCTTCCAATCCATTTCAAATTGGGGGCTGCATCAATTATTTCGCGATCTATTTTTAATCGAGTGGTTACAATCAACCCAACCGCATCTGTAATTAAATACTTTAATTCCTCGTAAGTAATGGCAGGTTGATAAATAACATAAAACTGTTTCACCTTTAAGGTATCAATTAAATATGGATGAACTTTTGCAGTAACAATTACTTTCATATTAATTACTTTATCCCATTTTAAATGTAAGGGCGGCAAACTCTTCTACCGTAAGCTGTTCAGCCCGTTTTGTAAATACTTCTTCTTGCAAAACAGCGGCATCAAAAAATGGTTTCATTGGATTACGCAACATTTTTCTACGTTGGCCAAATGCTGCTTTAACTAAAGTAAAAAATGCTTTCTCAGACCTAACAGCTACCGGTTCTGCTTTTCTTCTTAATCGAATAACTCCACTCATCACTTTAGGAGGAGGATTAAAACTTTCCGGGGGCACATCAAACAAATATTCAACCTCATAAAATGCTTGAACCAATACACTTAATATACCATACACTTTGGTATGGGGCTTTGAAACAATTCTTTCTGCTACTTCTTTTTGAAACATCCCAATCATCACGGGTATCTGTTCTTTCCATTCAAGTACCCTAAAAACAATTTGCGTAGAAATATTATAAGGGAAATTTCCTAATAAAGTAAACTGGTCTTGAAAGGGAATTGGAATGTCCAAAATACTTCCTTCAATGATCATATCTACTATAGAAGGATAATTCAATTTAAGGTACGCTACTTTTTCACGGTCTAATTCAACCGCTTTAAAATGCTGAATGGGTAATTTTAACAAATGCTTGGTCAATGCTCCAGCACCTGGACCTACTTCAAGCACTTGATGTATACTGTCTTCTTGCAGCGCAGTAACTATTTGCTTACAGATGGCTTCATTGGTGAGGAAATGCTGCCCCAGCGACTTTTTGAGCGTATATTGCATGACTGCAAAAGTAGTATTTTAGCACCCTAAAAAATGGCTCATGAGTAATGAAATGCAAAAACCAGTGATTGGCTTTACCTGCGGAGATTTAAATGGTATAGGGCTTGAATTAATTATCAAAACTTTAATGGATCAAAGAATACTCGATTTCTGCACTCCCATTGTGTTTGCGAGTAATAAAAGCTTGAACTTTTATAGAAAAGCAATACCAGATTCTAATTTTAATTGTACCAATATCAATAATTTCACGCGCATTAACCCCAAACAGGTGAATATTTTCAATGTATGGGAGGAAGAAGTAGTGATTACCCCAGGTGAGTTGAATAATACGGGTGGGCAGTATGCATTAAAGTCTTTAGAAGAAGCTACTAAGGCGCTCAAAGAGGGCCATATTCATGGATTGGTAACTGCTCCTATACACAAGAAAAACATTCAATCAGAAAGCTTTCAGTATAGTGGACATACTCCTTATTTAAAGGCTTATTTCGGGGTAAATGATGTGGTTATGTTAATGGTGGCAGAAAATATGCGAGTAGGATTAGTTACAGAACATGTAACTGTTGAAGAAGTAGCGAAGCATATCACTAAGGAAAACATAATTAGCAAATTGCAAATCATTCACCAATCACTCCAAAAAGATTTTGGCATAGACAAACCCAAAATTGCTGTCTTGGCCTTAAATCCGCATGCCGGAGATGAAGGCTTGATTGGTAAAGAAGAAATAGAAATCATCAAACCAGCAATCAAAGAAGCCAAAAATAAAATGTTGATTTTTGGGCCTTATCCAGCAGATGCTTTTTTTGCAAGAGGCACCCATGAAAAATTTGATGCCGTATTAGCCATGTACCATGATCAAGGATTAATTCCATTTAAATCATTGGCTTTTGGTGAAGGCGTAAATTATACCGCAGGACTTCCAGCAGTAAGAACCAGCCCAGATCACGGAACTGCATTTGATATAGCAGGTAAAGGAAAAGCAGACCATGCATCTTTTATTGCAGCTACTTTTGAATGCATTGATATTATAAACAGACGCATGGGCTATGCAGAAAGAAATCGTAACCCTTTGCGTAAAATCAGTGCAAGAATGTTGGCCAATGCTGTTGACGAAAGAATTGAAGAAAACGAAGGATAATACTATGATATATTTAGAAAACACCGAACTCAAAATTGCCATTTCAGAAAAGGGTGCAGAACTTCAAAACATTTACAATAAGGAGACTCAATTAGAGTACTTATGGGATGGCGACCCTGCTTTTTGGGGTAAAAAAAGTCCGGTTTTATTTCCAATCGTAGGAACGCTAAAAAATAATCAATTTGCTCATAATGGCGAAAACTTTCAATTGAGTAGACATGGTTTTGCAAGAGACAAACAATTCAAGCTTACAGAGTCTAGTAGTACCCGTGTTAGTTTAACCTTAGACGCAGACGCTGAAACTTTGGCTCAATATCCATTTCTATTTAGGTTCACGATTGTATACGAGATACATAAAAACAAACTCAATTGTACTTATCAAATAACCAATATAGATGTTAAGCCGCTTTATTTTTCAGTAGGCGCACATCCCGCATTTAAAGTTCCCTTAGAAGTTGAATTTGATTTTAGCCAATATTATTTAGAATTCAGTCAACCTGAAACAGCAGGGAAATGGCCTATAACAGCAGAAGGGCTAATTGATGAAAACCCTATTCCATTTTTCCATAGCAATAATAGAATCAATTTAAGCAAAGAATTATTTTATGGGGATGCCTTAGTATTTAAGCATTTGGAGTCTTCTTCAATACGCTTATGCAATGATCAATCCAAACATGGTTTCTTATTCTCTTGGTCTGAATTTCCATACATGGGAATTTGGAGTGCAAAAGACGCCCCATTTGTATGCATAGAACCATGGTGTGGAATTGCCGATTCTGTTCTTGCTACGGGAGAGTTAAGAGAGAAAGAAGGCATGATACTTTTAACACCCGGACAAAACACAGCTAGAACCTGGTCAGTTGAATTATACTAACTATTTAAAAATGGCATCGCTTAAACCAGTGTTAATGGTGTAGGCCGTATAGTTTATTTCAACCCTTCCTTTTTTACCCTTCATTTTGTCTTTGACGGCTTTATCGGTATCATCAAATTCTAATGTAATTCCTTTAGGTAGCTTATAGTCTTTCGCGTTAAAACTAAACAATACTTTATCGGGCAATCCATAAGATGCATATTTACCATACTGCAATTCCATTTCGTAAGTACCATTCTCTCGAGTCGTAGTAACCGATTTGCGTATCAATAAATTGGTTTCGTCAATATATAAAGTAGATAAAATAATTTCGCCTGCCTCGGCATCTGGCAAAAGTTTTACCACTCTAACAGCTGTACCACCTACTGTACTCATTCCTGCATCAATGGCCACAAATCCAGTTTGCATAATCATGCTGCCAATATTAATACTTACTCCTCCCTTTGGCAATACGGAAATTCCACCATCCCTTTGTAGTTTAAATTTATCGGGGCTTTTAAAATATACTTTTACTCTACCAATTGGGGCTTTAATAAATGCCACATCGGTTTTCATTCTACCATCAGCAGTATAATCTTTTACTTTCTCTAATTTGGCTTTTACTTTCATCACCAAGGCATTCATGTCTTGTGCATGAAGTGCAGCAGAAATAGAAAACAGCGTAAAAAGAACCAATAATTTTTTATTTAATCTCATCTTCATAATACTTGATTAACTGAGTATATCTTTTTTTCTAAATAACCATACAGCACTGCCCACAAACAAAACAATATGAATTGCTAATACTGTAGCAGAACGTATGATTTTATCTGGATACTGAATACTCCCTATTATTGCTTCGTTGGCATCATTCACTCTAAAGTCAAAAAACTCTTTCCAGGTAATCATATGAGTAGTGAATAGATAAGGCTTAATTAAATTAAACAAAGGAATATTCATAGTACTTAAAATAGTACATACAATAATTACACTCATGGTTGCAACAATAGGTCCAATAGAATTTTCTGCAAAAAAAGATAAAAAGAAACCCAAAGCGGCCACCGTAACCATCGCCAATGCAGCAAAGCAAAATGCCCCAGCATAACGCCAAAAAACATCTGACTCTTTTACGATCACTACATAACTGCTTTTCATTAAGAAAAGGTCATCTGTTCCAAATATCAACATACTCAAAAACAAACCCATAATTGCAATCCAAATCAACAACAACAAAGTATAAATAACCGAAGCAATAAACTTGGCCATTACTATTGCAGTTCTTGATTGTGGCTTTGTTAATAGAATCCTAAGTGTTCCCATATTGGCTTCACCAGAAATCATATCAGCAGCAATTAATGCAATCAGTAAAGGCACATGCACCAATAAAAGCTGAAGAATCACATAGCAAATAAAATAGCCATTCAATATTTTACCATCTACACTAAAGGAATTGGCAAAGTCGGCCATTACAAAGTCGGCATACTCTTTTCCATCCACTAATAAGCCCAATTGAATCACTCCAATTAGTGCAGTAATTGCAGCAAAAGACAAATAAGTTCTAGGTCTTTTAAATACTTTGTATAACTCAATTTGTAAATGTTCCCACATGTTGTTTTCCTGCTGTTACTTGTAAAAAATAATCTTCCAGACTATGTCTTGCCTGCAAGGAATAAATATCAACGCCCGACGCTGCCAACATTCTATTGAAGTTGGGAATGTCTTCTTTATTTAGACCTACCATAATTTGTCCATCTCTTTCAGGCAATAAATTGATGGCCCAATTAGATGCTAGTATTGTTTGAATGGCTGTATCATTATTAGCAACACTAATTTGCAAAATAGTTTGCTGGTCATTAAATAATTCAGCAGAAGTACCCTCTACTAATTTTCTCCCTTTATCAATAATCAAAATACGAGTAGCAATATGTTCAATCTCGTTCAATAAGTGAGAGGAAACAATTACTGTTTTTTTCATTTCTCTTGATAAAATCAAAATTAAATTTCTAATATCCGCTATCCCTTGAGGATCAAGTCCATTCGTGGGTTCATCTAAAATGATCAATTGAGGATTATGAACTAGGGCAATGCCGATTCCTAACCTTTGTTTCATTCCCTGTGAGAAAGTTTTAACAGTATCATGCGCCCTTGAAGCAAGACCTACCATTTCCAATTGGTCCATCAACATTTTGTTGGTGGGCTTTACACCGCTTAATTTGGCAAACAGCTTTAAATTCTCGTAAGCGGATAAATACTTATAAACGTCTGGTTTTTCAATAACGGCACCAATTTGTTGTAGAATTTCTTTTCGATGCTTGTTTAAATCGTATCCAAAAATGGATATTTCTCCGCTTGTTGGGGTAATAAGCGTCAATAGCATTCGAATAGTAGTACTTTTTCCTGCGCCATTTTGACCCAGGAATCCATATACATCGCCTGATTCAACCGAAAAAGAGAGCTGGTTAACAGCGGTGAGGCTATTGAATTGCTTTGTGAGTTGGGAAACTTTTACTATTTGTTGCATTGGTTTGTATAACAACAAAACTAGTTAAGATGTTTAAACTTTTAGGTATTGCTGTAATGCTTTTACATAATCTTCAAAAGCCTTGAGTCCTACCGGGGTTACTTTACAAGTTGTTTGAGGGTAATTGTCCTTAAATTGTTTGATTACTTCAATATAACCAGCATCTTTTAATTTTTGTACCTGTACACTCAAATTACCCGCAGTAGCATTCGTTTTCTCCCTGATAAAAGTGAATTCAGCCTCTTTAACACTAATGAGCAAGCTCATTATTGCTAACCGTAACTGCGAATGTAATATGGGATCTAGTTCCTTAAACATTTGATCTAGTCTGAGCCAAGTATTTTCTTCTTAAAATGATGCCGGGAATAAACCAGCAAACCAACGCAGCAATAGACCCTAACAACATATCGAATCTACTTTCTGTAAATAGACTTAATAAAAACAGCCCATAAGTAATGATTGCTCCATACTTCATAGGATTAAATTTTTTTACCAAGCCTGTAACCATTGTTGGGAAAGCATAAAATAATATATAAATAGAATAAAGGGAGGGAGTAAAGGGCCTAATAACTTCGTCAGGGCGACCATCTGAAAAATGTTTCATTAAAGTCCAGCCTTCTTCAGCAATTACTTTTTCAGTTTGAAAAGGGACTATATTTTGATAAAATCCCATTGCAAAAAGACTGATACCAAAAACAAGCCAAACCGAATTCACTAAATCGTCATCATACTGCTTGGCTTTTTGTATTTTTTTCTCTTTGATAGAAATATATACCTGCGGTATAATGGCAGCTAAAACCAACCACCAGATATCAAACCATAATTTGAAATCATAGGTTCGTTGTAAAAAATTCATCAAGGATGCAATTGAAACTACTGACCCCCACAACAAAGACCCAATCCCCGTATCGTGGTAACTGCCTTTTGCTTTTTTGATCATTTCAGCAATTAGCTGTAAACTCTCTTGTTCTGAAAATTTGGTCTCATTTGCCATTGAAAGAATTTTTAAACTTTGCTCGTAAAATATAACCAGGAATTATCCAAGCGCTAATAACTGCAGGAATTAATAACAAGAGGATTTCCTTAGAAGAAATATACACTGCTAAAACAGATAAGCCCCAACAAACCACGCCACCAATTTTAAGTGGATTAAAACGCATAATGGCCCCAGTTAAAAAAGTAGGCATTCCATACAATAGTAAAATAAGTGCGTACATCAATTGCCAGCTTCCCAGCTTTGTTGCGATAAAGGAAACCAATCCCATACTAATTCCGAACACCATCCAAACATATCCAATCATTTCATCTGTATAGGTTTTAACCGTTTCCTTTTTTTCTTTCAAGTTTAAGTAATACAATTGATACACCAACGCCACAATAATTAATAACCAAATATATCCAGCATCGGCCCCTAAAGAAGTGTATGCAAGTAGTGCGTAATGACCCAATGAACAGGTAAAAATAATCCATCCCCATAAAAGATACAGTGTACCATTTTCAGAGTACCGATTTTGCGCTTTATTAATCATGCTTTCGATTAATGCAAGGCTAGATTGGGCAGCAAGTTGGGCTTGATTACTCATACAATCAGTTTAGAAATATAAAGATACCCCTGCCAATTGTAGCAGGGGTAAAATAGATACACAAATTACTGACAAGCCGCCAATAACTGTTCAGCCTGTTCCTTGCCCCAACTAGGATGCAATTGAGAGGCAGGTTTATAATTGCCAAATAATTCAACAGACTTTTCAAATAGTTTCTTCGCAATAGCTTTACCGCCACCAAAAGCTTCTGGCACATTCATTAAATATTGGCCTTCTAGTAAATAAGGTCTTGGGTTATTGGGCTCAATAGCTTTTGCTTTTGCAATGACTTCCGCAGCAACGGCACCATATGATTGCCATCTACTCATAGGATCAACTACCAATTGCATAACAGCTACTTGTTGCTTTAAACAAAAGATTTCAGCATTTGCTTTTTCAATTGCTTCTGCTTTTGCAATTAAATCTTTCACTTTTTCAGCAGCTTTATCTTTATCTGCAGTAGGATTCATGAAAGCAGCAATTGTGTAATTTCTAGCTGCATAATAATAAGGCAACCATTGAGTTTTCTCTGCATCGCCTACTCTTTCAAAAAAAGAAGCAACTGCACTCATGTCATCGGCCGTTTTACTTTCTTTCATTTTACTGAATCCATTCTGCATAGCAGACTCATATTTTGTTTGTGCATTTAGGCCAAGGGTTGTGAAAAGCGCAACAGCTAAGATTATTTTTTTCATGATGTATTTTTTACAATTGATTAATTAGGATTAATTGTTTTTAAGTTTTTGATATTCTTTTTCAACATTGTTTACTTTGTTGCCATGATAAGCTTTTAAGTATTGAAATACCAATCCAATACCCCAGCCTAGGATGGGCCAAATAGGCCAGAAATGATCTAGATTTCCCTTAGACCCAAAATACCAGATTCCAATTAAGAAAAGATTGACGAAAACATAGCTTAACAAGCTCCATCTAAAGCCTACTCTTTCTTTGGCAATTTGCCAAAGAACTTCATCTTTAGGTTCGTTCATGTTTGTGTTGTTCATGTTTTTTTGATTTAATGTTATTAAAGATTATTATTAATATTTTGTTGAGAACGGTCAACACCCCAGCTTAGAAAAATGCCAAGGAAAAAACTTCGATCTGCAGGAGGATTTACTTCAGAACGAATTAATTCTCCGTTGGAATCTCTTATACGGCCACTGTAATTATATCCAAAAATTTGTCGCTCATTAAATACATTATTTACACCAAGTACTACTACAGCATTTGCTTTCCCAATTTTAGGTAACCAATTCAAACTAAAATTATTAGAGCTATATCCGATTGTTTTATCTGCTAAAAAATCTTTAGCAGCTCTGTTCGGATTAAAATAAGGTCTTCCAGTACTCCAATTATAACTCCAGTTTACGCCAAACATATTTTTCACCCAAAACTTCTTTAAAACCACACTACCACTATGTGTTGCCGCAAAAGTTGGTTGTACTAAAGCAGTATAATTATTGTAATCTCTTTTGGTATCCAAGTATGAATAACTAATCCAGTAGTCAAAGTTTTTAAATGTTTTTTTATCTCTCCAAAAAAACTCAATCCCTTTTGCGTATCCTAGTCCATTATTACTAACAGTAGAAGGAAAATTGTTAGACGTTTTTAAAAGACTTACATAATCTTTATAAAATGCTTGCGCACGAAAAGTATAGCTACTCGAAATATGCTGATAGGTTAAAATATAATGATCTGCTCTTAAAAAATCAACGGGTGGTTGATTAATTAAATACCTTCTTTCAGGTGTTTGATAAAATATTCCATAGTCTGCTGTGAATTGACTATTTCTTCCCAATTTATAAGATAGTGCAGCTCTTGGTGCAATATTCATTTTATTCAACAAGCTGCTATGTTCTATACGAACCCCAGGCCTGAATGCCAATTCATTGGTGATGTATAAATCTGCTTCTGCAAATCCTGCTTTATAAAAATCATTTATTGAAGATGGAAAAAATCCATTGACACTTTGAAAACGACTGCTGTCTGCATTGTTCCATACTTCCGTACCAAATCGAATGGTATTAATGGCACCGAATCTTTTGTCGACTACAATTCTTCCTTGTAACATCCACTGGTGCGCATTTAAAGAAAAATTAGTTTGATCAATCACCGTAATATTAGTTAGAGGTACAGCTTGGTATTGTTGATTTTGAACTTGAGTGAGAATTTCATCCTTGTTATAACTTACACTAGCTGCTATATTTATTTTCCATCCATTTCCTAAAAATTGTCTGAAGCTTAAATTGGTAAACAAATTTTGATTTCTCAAACTGAATGCGTTCCATAATCCAATACTGTCTAAAGAAGGATTTCTTACCCCTAATGAACCCGCGTTATAATAAGCATAGACTTTAAAGACACCATTCTTTTTTGTTTTAAATCGATAATTCATATCGGCAGTATGAAAATCAGGTACATTAAAAAAGTCTGGTGCTTGCGGAACTAATTTTTGATATACTGCCAAGTTGGTCCAATTATAACTGAATCCATAACTTGATTTTTTATTGTTGGCTACTTGTTGTAAACCTACTGTTGCAAACAAGGGAGATAACCCAACTTGTAATTCAGATTTTTCTGGGATGTCTAAACTCTCTAAACTCAACACACTACTTAATGCTTGTCCATATAAAGCAGAATATCCACCACTACTAAAAACCGTTCCACTAAACAAGAATGGAGAGAATCTGCCTCTTTGTGAAATTCCTGGAACACTACTGTAAAAGAAATTATTAACAACCGTACCATCTATAATAATTTTAGCTTCCTCAGCAGAACCGCCCCTAATAAATAGTCCTTCCTGCTCTCCTACTTTTTGTGCACCTGGTAAGGTTTGAATGGTCGCCGAAATATCAGCATTTGCACCTGCAGTAGTGGCTATATCCAATGCCTTTAAAACGGTACCTTTTTTCTTGTCGCTTGCTTCATAAGAACCTGCAGTTATGATGACCGCTTTCAGTTCATTGATTTCTTCTTTTAGGTTAAAGCTGATTACCACCGAATCAGTTCCTAAAACAACAGGAAGCTCCATGGTCCTATACCCAATATTACTAGCCACCAATAGCGCATTTCCTTTTTCGGTTGTTTTAAATGAGAAAGATCCGGTGGAATCAGACATCGTTCCATCGTAGCTGTCTTTGATGGCAATATTTGCCCCAGCTAGAATACGCCCTTTATTATCTTTTACTGTTCCCTTTACTAAAACCTGAGCTTTTAGTAAGCTTGCCAGCATCATACCCGCTATAAAAATTAAAATTGCTTTCATTGTATTCTTTTGACAAGACAAACGTAGACTAGTTTATTTTATAAACCAAATTATTTTATAAATATTTTATTTGAGTTCCAACTTTTATAGGTAGTATATTGTTTAAGTATTGATAATGAATAAATTATGAAAGAGAAAGCCATTTTCTTAACTGCTCAATGGGAATATTTAGTGATGTTGAATTACCCAGTTCCTCCAGAAATTTTAATTCCTTACCTTCCAAAAGGCACGGAATTAGACCTTTTTCAAGGAAAAGCATTAGTGAGTGTAGTGGGCTTTTTGTTTAATAATACAAAGGTATTTGGCATACGATGGCCCTTCCATACCAATTTTGAAGAAGTCAATCTTCGCTTCTATGTGAAGCGATTCAACGGGAAGGAATGGAAACGTGGTGTGGCATTCATCAGTGAAATTGTTCCGAAACATATGATTGCTTGGATGGCCAATACGCTGTACAACGAACATTACAGTAGAATGCCAATGAAGCACCAAGCGCATCTTGAAAATGATTTTGTGCAACTGAACTATGAATGGCAAAACAAACTACAATGGAATAGCTTAAAAGTAAAAGCCCTGAATCGTCCCTCACCTATTGAAGCATATTCAGCAGAGGAATTCATTTTTGAACATTACTGGGGCTATAATCAACTCAATAAAAATACATTAATTGAATATGGAGTAGAACATCCGAGTTGGGAAGTGTATCCAGTTACATATTATGAACTCAATGCAGATATTGCTAGGCTGTATGGAACGGAATTTGTTCCATATTTATTGAAAGAACCCCATAGCATCATGCTTGCTAAAGGGTCTTCTGTTACCATTCGTAAGCCAAGTTTTGTTACAGTATAAATTGGGTTTAATGGAATGGCGGTAGTTAATCTTACGCTACTACTGCTATCAAATTCAACATCTGTGCTGCTAAAATTGGGTTCCCTTCTAATGTAACCAATGGCATAATCTCCATGGGGGAAACCCCTTTTGTAAAAAGCTTCCAGGCAATATCTGCGGGTATAACCGTTTTGGCATATAAATCAATTGAGCCCCAATCCTGAAGAATCTGCCATTGACCATTTTTATATTGCAAATAACAAATAGCGCCATTTGAGCCTCCTACTTCCAATGCAACAACAGCCTCATTGGGAGCAGGATGATTTGTCAATAAATAAGGTAGTCCCAAAAAAAATGTTTGCATAAATGGCGCATAAAATTCTGCTGTCATTAATGCTTCTGTTTTCCCAACTGCTTCTCTAATTTGCAATTGATGATGGTATTTTTCTGTGTATTCTCTTGCAACATGAAACCAATTATATGACTCATTTTCTCCAGCCCAAGCAACAGAGAATACCGCTTTTGCAAAGGGATCTAAATCGCTTAACAATTTTGCATGAACTGGACCAGTTAATTCAAGAAATTCAATTAACAATGCTGGACTGAACCTTTTAGCAGTTTCAATAAAGTTGGCATTCAACTGATTAATATACTGAACCAAGGATAAGTAATCATGTTGAGAAGGACCGTTGTCTCCAAAATGTTTATCACGCAAAACTGCAATACCTCTAATTGTTGTATCGAGCAAATGCGCTACTACATCTTTTACACGCCAGTCTTTTGCTAATGTTGGTTGATCCCAATCAGCAGGTTCTAACTCTTTTAATAGCTGAATCAATGATGCATGAAGGGGCATGAATAAATGGACAGTTTTCAAAAAAGAAGAGGGTTGCATGTATTAAAAATAAAGAAAAAAAAAAGAGGCTGTCTTAGAAAAGACAACCTCTGTATAATTATTTAAACTTTACCCTATTTGTACTGTTCGCCAATTCCTTTAGCTAATTCAGTCATTTTCTTCAATCCGTCTTCAGGTAAGTTTCCTTTCTTAAATTCTGCTAATACATCTGGTAATTTGTTTTCCATTTCCATTAAGAAATGTGCTTCAAATTCTTTTACTTTTTTAACAGCCACTTCGCGTAAAAGACCCAATGTACCTAAGTAGATAATGGCAACTTGCTTTTCTACAGACATTGGAGAATATTGCAATTGCTTCAATATTTCAACGTTTCTAGCACCTTTGTCAATTACAGATTTAGTTGCAGCATCTAAGTCTCCACCAAATTTAGAGAACGCTTCTAATTCACGGTAAAGTGCTTGGTCTAATTTAAGTGTACCAGCCACTTTTTTCATAGACTTAATCTGCGCGTTACCGCCCACACGGCTTACAGAAATACCTACGTTGATAGCCGGACGAATACCTGCGTTAAACAAGTTACCTTCTAAGAAAATTTGTCCGTCGGTAATTGAAATAACGTTGGTAGGAATATAAGCAGATACGTCACCTGCTTGTGTTTCAATAATAGGCAATGCTGTTAAAGAACCACCACCTTTTACTAAATGTTTGATAGACTCAGGAAGGTCATTCATGTTTTTAGCAACATCATCATTGGCAATTACTTTAGCAGCTCTTTCCAATAAACGACTGTGCAAATAGAATACGTCACCAGGGTATGCTTCACGTCCTGGAGGTCTTCTTAATAACAACGAAACTTCACGGTATGCAACGGCTTGTTTTGATAAGTCATCAAATACAATTAAAGCTGGTCTACCTGTATCCCTAAAGAATTCACCAATTGCTGCACCCGCAAATGGAGCGTAGAATTGTAATGGAGCAGGATCAGATGCAGAAGCAGCAACAATAGTTGTGTAAGCCATAGCACCATTGTCTTCTAAGGTTTTCATCACCCCAGCAACAGTAGATGCTTTTTGACCAATTGCAACATATATACAGTAAACAGGCTTACCTGCATCAAAAAATTCTTTTTGGTTGATGATGGTATCAACACATATTGCTGTTTTACCAGTTTGACGGTCTCCAATAACCAACTCACGTTGGCCACGACCTACAGGAATCATTGCATCAATCGCTTTAATACCAGTTTGTAATGGTTCTTTTACTGGCTCACGATAAATAACCCCTGGTGCTTTACGCTCCAATGGCATTTCATATAATTCACCTTTGATAGGACCTTTACCATCAATTGGTTCTCCTAAAGTATTGATAACACGACCAACAACTCCTTCACCTACTTTGATAGAAGCAATCTGACCGGTTCTTTTTACTTTAGCACCTTCTTTGATACTTCCGCTTTCACCCATTAAAACCACACCCACATTGTCTTCTTCAAGGTTAAGGGCAATTGCTTTAACACCGTTTTCGAATACTACCAGTTCTCCACTTCTTACACCATTAAGGCCGTATACACGGGCAATACCATCACCCACCTGCAATACGGTACCTACTTCTTCAAGTTCGGCAGAAGCATTGAAATTGCTGAGTTGCTGTCTCAGTATCGCTGATATTTCATCTGGTTTAATATCTACCATTTTGTATGATTTAAAAGTTGATCTTAATGTATTTAATTATCGAATATTTGGAACAAATTGATTATTCTGGAATTGTTTTTTAATCTCACGCAAATCAAATGCAATGCTTGCATCCACTTGCTTGTTGTTAAATTCTAAAACAAATCCACCAATTAATTTTTCGTCTACTGCGGTCTCCAATTCAACAGAAGTAAAATTATTTGCCTTCTGAACATTTGCTTCAATAGACTTTTTCAATTCCTCAGAAACAGGTACAGCGGTAGTAAGCTTTACTTGATGTATGCCCTTAATTGCATTGTATTGATGAATAAACGCCGAAGCAATTTCAGGCAAATCACGCTCTCTACCTTTTTTGACCAATAAATTACAAAATAGAGCAGTCAGGTCCGAAACTTTCTCGTTGATTACAGCTACCAACATTTTTTCTTTTTGATCTGCCTTAATAATAGGACTACGCAGCATGTTCAAAAAGTCGCGACTTACTTTGCAAATAGCTTGTATATACTGCATATCAGTTCGCACAATGTCTAATTGATTTCTTTCTGTTGAAAGATCAACTAGGCTTTTGGCATAACGGTCTGCTAATCTTGGATTCGACATGTATTAGTTCAGTTTAACGCCTTCAGCTAATTGTTTAATATAATTTTCTTGATCGCCTTTGTTAGACAATTCTCTGCTCAACACTTTTTCTGCTACTTCAATTACCAATGCACCAACCTGATTTTTAACATCAGTTAATGCAGCATTTTTTTGTTGCATGATAGCAGATTGTGCTTCAGCTACAATACGATCATATTCAGACTTTGCTTTGTCTTTAGCATCTGAAACCATTTTATCTGCCGTTTCTTTTGCTTCCTTAATCATCACTGCTCTCTCTTCACGAGCTTTAGCCATCATTGCTTCGTTTTCATTCTTCAATGCAGCCATTTCAGCCTTCACTTTATCTGCAGAAGCAATTGCATCAGCAATACCGGTTTCTCTTTCTTTTAATGAAGCTAAAATGGGCTTCCATGCAAAGCTTTTCAACAAGAAGAATACAACAAGGAATGCCAATAAAGTCCATACCAACAATCCTATTCCGGGGTTTAACAATTCCATATTATAAGTTTAAAACTTTAATGTTTAATTAAAGATTACTGCATCGATTGCCCTGTGCGCACGATGCAGTAAAAAGTTTGTGCAACTAGGCTTTTAATACAGCCAAGATACCAGCGATTACCGCGAAAAGGGCAACACCCTCTACGAAAGCGGCAGTCAAGATCATGTTTGCACGGATGTCGTTAGAAGCTTCTGGCTGACGAGCAATGCTTTCTACAGCACCTTTACCAATTTGACCGATACCAATACCGGCACCAATTGCAGCTAATCCTGCACCAATAGCACCACCTAAATGGCTCATGCTAACATCCAACAAAGTGTTAATAACTGACATACTGTTTGTTTTAATGATAAAAAAAATTAATGATGCGCTTCATCGTGGTGTGCACCTTCCATTGACTGACCAATAAATACGGCAGTTAAATTAGTGAAGATGAACGCTTGAATAAAAGCAACCAATATCTCTATGAAATAAATGAAAATGGTAAATGCCATTGATACAGGAGCAAAACCCCATCCTGCAACCTTACTCATGGCTCCGAAAATAAAAATCAACATCACAAAGCAAGTAATTACAATGTGGCCCGCAACCATATTGGCAAACAAACGGACAATCAATGCAAATGGCTTGGTGAAAATTCCTAAAAACTCTACAGGTACTAAGATTGGCTTTACAAAACCAGGTACCGGAGGATTAAAAATATGCGCCCAGAAATGTCTGTTGGTGCTGAATAAAATAACAAAGAAACTAATCACCCCCAATACAATAGTGAATGCAATATTTCCAGTTACGTTGGCTGAACCAGGAATTAATCCCATCAAGTTATTGATCAAAATAAAGAAAAACACAGTTAGCAAATAAGGCATGAACTTTTCGTATGCATGACCTAGATTAGGTTTACCTACTTCGTCTCTTACAAAAGTGATTACAGGTTCTACTGCATTCTGGAATCCGCTTGGTGCAACTTTAGCACCATTCTTTTTGTATTTATTTGCAACCCCAATCATTAATACACATAACAAAGTAAGTGCAATAAACATTTGTACTACGTTACGAGTTAAACTCATATCGTAAACGGTTACCGTTGTATCGTGTTCCCCAGCTTCATTTACAGCAATGATATGTCCTTCTTCAGATTTATACCCTTGGTATACATCGTGTCCATGGTTAAATTTAGAATAATTAAACATGGTCAATCCTCTCTCTGGAGAATATAAAATCACAGGCAAAGGAATGCTGATATGTTTTTCTCCAATGGTAGCAAAATGGAACTCATGGGCGTCCATGATATGCTCCATAATAAGCTTGGCCGGATCAAATGAACTTGCTTCATGCTTCTCGGCGCCACCAGCTGGTGCGTCGCTTGCAAATGAATTCGCAGAAAAAAGCAATAAGAATATGCTGAAAACAGCTACCAGTAATGTTTTTATGCTTTTTGAGGCCATACCCATCTCTAAATTTGCGGCAAAGATAAGGGTAGAAGGCGGAAAATTACTGCAAAACAGCTTTCTTTTTCTCAAACTGCATTTCGTGTAATCGAGCATAGAATCCCCCGGCAGCCAATAAACTGGCATGACTCCCTTTTTCCTTTAATTCACCCTTGTCTAATACAATTATTTGATTGGCTTTTCGAATAGTACTTAGTCGATGGGCAATTACAATGGAAGTTCGGCCTGAAATAAGTGTATCAATGGCTTTTTCAATCAATAATTCGCTCTCTGTATCAATAGATGAAGTGGCTTCATCTAATATCAGTATAGCAGGATTATACAATAAAGCCCTTATAAATGAAATCAACTGGCGTTGGCCAAGGCTAAGTGTGCTTCCCCTTTCCATCACATTGTATTGGTAGCCCCCTGGTAATTGCATGATAAAATCGTGTACCCCAATCATTTTCGCCGCTTCTTCAACCTGAGCCGGGCCAATTTCAGGATTACGGAGGGTTATATTGTCCATTACCGTTCCTGAAAACAGAAAAACGTCTTGCAATACCACCCCAATCCCTTTGCGCAAGCAGTCCGTATCCCAGCGGTTTATATCCACCCCATCAATCGCTATTTCACCCTCTTGAATTTGATATAAACGGTTAAGCAAACTGATGATGGAAGTTTTTCCACTTCCGGTATGGCCAACTAAAGCAACTGTTTCACCTGCTTTGACTTCAAAATTGATATGGTGCAACACGTTCTGGGTACCCGTATAAGAAAAACTCACTTCTTTAAATGTAATATCGCCTTTGATATGTTTTGGAGCAAAATCATTAGGTGTAGACGGGGGCAATTCATCGGTATTGTCTAATACCTTCAACACCCTTTCCGCTGCAATCATGCCCATTTGCAATACATTAAACTTGTCTGCAATTACTCTTAATGGCCTGAATATTTGGTTGAGATACAAAATAAACGCAACCAATAGACCAGCATCTAAAGTTCGGTCGGCAATCCACCAAACCAATATCCCCATACTCACTGCCAATACTACTTCAACTATTGGAAAAAAAACAGAGTAAGCAAAAATGGCATTGATATTGGCGTCTCTATGTTTTTCATTTATTTTTTTGAATGCCCCAGCCTCTTTGTCTTCAGCCGCAAAAGCCTGTACCACTTGCATCCCGGTGATATGTTCTTGTACAAATGCGTTGAGCGCAGCCACCGCGTTGCGAACCTGCATAAAACTTTTGTTCACGCTCTCTTTAAAGTAATAAGTGGCAATAATCATAATCGGGAATGGCGTTAAACTGACCAAGGTCAATTTCCAATCCATATAAAACATGGTGGCCAGGGTTATAATGATGGTAAGCAAATCGGCCACAATGGGGATTAAGCCATCCGAAAAAATTTCATTGATACTTTCAATATCATTGATGGTTCGAGTGGTAAGTGTTCCAATAGGGGTTTGATCAAACTGTCTCAAATTCAAGCCCAATACTTTTTTATACACGGTTACCCTTAAATCTTTCACCACATTTTGCCCCATCCAAGCGGTGATATAAGAAAATAAAAAACGGATAGCCGTTTCAACAAATAAGAAACTGATTTGGAAAATAGTCACTGCAATTATAAACCTGCTCACATCGGATAAATCGTTTCCAAACAAGACCCATTTTACCCAATCAGGCACCTGTGTGGCTTTTCCAGTTGCCCCGTTTACCGTTAGTTGAATTAAATATGGTCTAACAGGAGCCGCAATTGCCATGAAAATGGCTAAGGCTAAACTTAAATAGAAATACGATTTATAAGGTCTTACAAAAAAGAAGATGCGTCTTAATAAACTGAAATCAAATATTTTTTTCTTGGCGTTTGCGGTCATTGCAGCGCAAATGTATACAGAAATTATTGTTGATTAGCCTTCCAAATTAACCAACTATTTAAACCAATATAAATGACCAAAAACACTTGTGCCGCAATCATATCAAATCGATTGCCTTGCGCCAGTTTACCTTGTTTCTGCAACTTTAATGAATATATGGAAAAGCTCACGCCTGCAATGATGAACAATAATGTTATGCCATGTAATAAGTCTACTAAGGTGAATGTGGTAGACTCTGGCAAAGAAGCTTCCACTACATATTTATTTCCAATCACAGCAAATAACGCTCCCACACTCAATCCAAAACGAGAATCAATGCTATCTGCATGAATATAAAAGCAGATATAAGTAATCAAAAAAGAGATGTACATGCCCAAAAACATTTTCCAAAATAAATCTCCCGCATCTCGGCTTAAACTAATTCTTGCCCTATAAGAACCATACTCAGTATGTGCTGTGTCAATAGACGGATCCCCAAAAGCTGTTTCATATTTTTTTACGGAAGTACTGGTTACAAAACTGTCAATTACCCAACCCCTTAAAGTAAACCGAGGATCATAGTTTTTTCCTAAAGTATCTCGGGAAAACACCAATTCAGTAGCATCAAATTGCGAATTTTCAATAGAGAACCAAAGCCTTTGTCTATCGAATGGAAAGTTCAGAATACTCCAATTGTCTTTCATGATGCATTGCAGTTTCATTTGCATAAAATAATCTCCACCTGATGAGTCAATGGTAGAATAGAGTTTGGTGACCGATTTGGCATTAGGTACTTCTAAATATTTATCAAATTCGAAATCTCGGTTTTTATATCGCATCCAAAGCCATAAGTTGATGGTATATTCCTTCTGTTTAAAATCGATATCGTGAATGCTGGTAACGTAAATACCTGTTTTTACTGTATCGGGTATAGCAGGTTGGGCTTTTGCCTGTTGAATACTGATAAACAAAAGCGTGATTGCGGTTATACAAAATTTTAAATGGCTGTACTTCAAGAAAATTTTTTATTTAAGATACGCCATTCTTTAGCAGCCGCATAAAACAAATTCAAATGACGCCTTTTCCTATATTTGTATAGTATGGATTCAGCCCCAATTCAGTCAATAGAGCCTAGTTTAGCCAAATACACGCTGAACGAAGAACAGGAGAAAAAAGAAATCATTCGCCATTATCGTGCTTTATTAAAAGCCTTGCGCCCTAAATTAAAGAAAGGGGATAAAGAATTATTAAGAACCGCTTTTGAAATGGCTGCCAATGCACATAAAACCATGCGCAGAAAAAGCGGGGAGCCTTATATATTACACCCTATAGCAGTTGCTATGATTTGCGTAGAAGAAATTGGGTTGGGGGTACGTAGTACCATCTGTGCATTAATGCACGATACGGTAGAAGACACGGATATCTCTTTAGAAGATGTTGAAATGGAATTTGGAACAGAGATTGCCAAAATTGTAGACGGATTGACCAAAATTTCAGGGGTCATAGATACCAATACCAGTCAGCAAGCAGAGAATTTTAAAAAAATATTATTAACCCTCACAGATGACCCGAGGGTTATTTTAATCAAGTTGGCCGATCGTTTGCACAATATGCGAACCTTAGACCATATGAAAAGAGAGAAGCAATTAAAAATTGCTTCGGAAACAGTTTGGGTATATGCACCACTTGCTCATAGGATGGGATTGTACAGCATTAAAACCGAGCTGGAAGATCTTTCCATGAAATACATGGAGCCAGAAGCTTATAAAGACATTGCTAAAAAATTATCGGAAACCAAACGCGAAAGAACTCGATATATCAATGAATTTATTCGCCCAATTAAGGAAAAATTAGTAGCTGCCGAATTTGATTTTGAAATATATGGTAGACCCAAAAGCATTCACTCTATCTGGAATAAAATCAAGAAAAAATCAGTGGCTTTTGAAGAAGTGTATGACCTTTTTGCCATCCGGGTTATCTTAAATGCACCCCCAGAAAAAGAGAAAGAGCAATGCTGGAAAGTGTACTCTATGATAACCGACGAGTACAATCCCTCCCCAGAAAGATTAAGAGATTGGTTAAGTAATCCTAAGAGCAATGGCTACGAGGCTTTGCATACAACGGTAATGGGGCCTCAAGGTAAATGGGTTGAAGTTCAAATCAGGACCAAGCGGATGAATGAAATTGCGGAAAAAGGTTTGGCAGCACACTTCAAGTACAAAGAAGGAAAGGACGGCAATGATGAAGATCGTTTTGACAAATGGTTTGGTCAAATTAGAGAAGTTTTAGGCGCCCCTGATACGGATGGAGTAGACTTTTTACAAGACTTCAAAACTTCGTTTTTAGCAGAAGAAATTTATGTATATACCCCCAAGGGGGAAGTGAAAATGTTGCCTACCGGTAGCACTGCACTTGATTTTGCTTTTGCTATTCACTCTGCAATTGGGACCAAATGTATTGGTGCAAAAGTGCATCACAAATTGGTTCCTATTGGCCATAAACTGAGAAGTGGTGATCAAATAGAAATCATCACCAGCAATAAGCAAAAGCCTTCAGAAGATTGGCTGAATATGGTGGTTACCGCCAAAGCCAAAAACAAAATCAAAGACAGTTTACGTGAAGAGAAAAGAAAAATTGCTGAAGATGGTAAATATGTTTTGCAAAGAAGATTAGAATCTATAGGGGCTGCATATAGTCAATATAATATTGAGGAATTAATGCAGTTTTATAAAGTGAATTCTTCTCTAGATTTAAATTATAAAATTGCCACTAAAGCGATTGATTTAAGAGAGCTAAAAGATTTCCAGGTTTTAGGAGACAAAATTGAAATTCCTAAGCCCAAACCTGTTATTACCGAAGTTTTTTCGGACCCCAACAAATCAATCCCTAAAAAAGATTCTGAATTAATCATATTTGGAGAAAGCAGTGATAAAATCATGTACACGTTGGCTAAATGCTGCAACCCCATTCCAGGGGATGATGTATTTGGTTTTGTGAGTACTGGAAAAGGATTAATCATTCATAGAACGAGTTGCCCTAATGCCACTCAATTATTGGCCAATTATGGCCATAGGGTTGTAAAGACTAAATGGGCTAAGAATAAAGAAATTTCATTCCTTACAGGATTAAAGATTGTAGGACTAGACGACGTAGGTGTTATTAATAAAATAACCAATGTAATCAGCGGAGATTTGCGTATCAATATCTCAGGACTAAGTATTGATTCTAGGGAAGGATTATTCGAAGGCACTATTAAAGTATTTGTGCATGATAAAGAAGAATTGGAAGAGCTGGTGAATCGATTAAAATCGCTAAATGGAATTCAAACGGTTGATCGATTTGATACAGAGAAAGAAGGTTAAATATTTAACCCCAAACTGTTACGCTTATCCCTTATTTTTGCGGCTTAGACAATAAACTATGGTTGACGTAATATTAGGCTTACAATGGGGCGATGAAGGAAAGGGTAAAATAGTAGATTATTTTGCACCCAATTATGACATCGTAGCCCGCTTTCAAGGTGGCCCAAATGCAGGGCATACACTATATGTGGAAGGAAAGAAAATGGTATTACACCAAATTCCTTCAGGTATATTTCATCAGGATAAAGTAAATATTATTGGTGGTGGAGTTGTATTAGATCCGGTTACATTAAAAAGAGAATGTGATGCGGTTGCAGCACACGGAATTGATGTAAGAAAGAATTTATTTATTTCGGAGCGTACCAATATTATTATTCCAACGCATAGAGCATTAGACAAAGCATCTGAATTGTCTAAAGGAGAAAGCAAAATTGGTTCTACCTTGAAAGGGATTGGACCTGCCTACATGGACAAGACCGGTAGAAATGCATTAAGAGTAGGTGATTTATTAGACAAAAATTTTACCAGTCAATACATCAAACTACGTTTAAAGCACCAGAAATTACTAGATAATTTTCATTTTATTGAAGACATTTCTGCTTGGGAAGAAGAATTTTTTGAAGCATTAGAGTTTTTGAAAACGCTGAATGTTATCAATTGCGAGTACTACATTAACAATGAAATTACAAAGGGCAAAAAAGTACTAGCTGAAGGTGCTCAAGGAAGTATGCTAGATATTGATTTTGGCACTTTCCCATTTGTTACTTCATCCAATACCATTTCTGCAGGAGTATGTACAGGTCTTGGCGTTTCTCCTAAGAAAATAAATGATGTGATGGGGGTTTCAAAAGCCTATTGCACCAGAGTTGGTGGTGGTCCATTCCCTACTGAACTAGAAGATGCTACTGGCGAAGAATTGAGAAGAATTGGTAGCGAATTTGGTGCTACTACTGGCAGACCAAGACGTTGTGGTTGGATTGACCTAGTAGCATTAAAATACACCTGTATGATTAATGGTGTTACCAAAATCATCATGACCAAAGCTGATGTACTAGACAGTTTTAAAGAATTGGAAGTATGTACTGCTTATGATGTAAATGGAACAATTACCGAAGAAGTGCCTTATCAAATTTCCAGAGCTAAGATTAGCCCTGTGCTACAATCGTTTAAAGGTTGGAATACAGATACTTCTACCATTAAAACAGCAGCTGCTTTACCTGCAGAAATGAATACTTATATTGATTTCATCAACAATTATGTTGGTGCACCTGTTAAGTATGTTTCTAATGGACCAGGCAGAGAGCAAATAGTGAGCTTGTAGTTTTGGCATTTGATTTGATATTGAAAAATTTATTTGGTTAATATAATTTTGCGTACAAAATTTACGCTCTAAATCTTATTAGAAATATGGCAGCGAAGTCTGATAAGGATAAGAAATCCTCTACCCCAAAAGTACCGGCAAAAGAAGCCGCTAGTAAACCGTCTCCTAAAGCAAAGAAAAAGGAAGATGATGACGACGATGATTTGGAAGATGATGAACCCATCGTAAAGTCTACTTCAAAAAAATCGGGCACGAAATCATCCGCTAAAAAAAGTGCAGATGACGATGACGAAATAGATGATGAAGCGGATGAAACCGAAGACGATTGGGAAGCAACTGAAGAAGACGACAGTTGGGATCCTGATTTTGATGAGTTTGACTTACCAAAGAGCAAGGGTAAAAAAGCGACTGGAGGCAAGAAAAAAGAAGAAGAAGAGGAAGACTTTAAAGTAGATGAAGACTTTAAAGAGTTTGACCTTTTTAATGACAAAAGCGGTGGCTTTGATGATGATGAGGACGACGATTTTTAAAAGTTCATACCATTTTGAAAAGAACTAAAAAGGTATATCCTGTAAAGGACTTACCGAATATAAAAGAGCAAATACTGCATTGGATTAACCAGTTCAGTGTTTGCTCTTTTTTAGATAACCATCAATATCATTCTGCTCACCATTCAGTAGAATGTATTGCTGCAGCTGGTGAAATTGAAATCATACAAGGAGCAAACACTGCCCAGCAAATTGATGCATTTTATACTACTCATCAAGATTGGCTATTCGGCCATTTTTCTTATGAATACAATGCAAAGCATCTGAATAAGATACAAAAAAAGAACCCAATCAATTTTAGTGACGCGTTCTTTTTTAGACCAGACCATATTTTAACCCTGAAGCAGGAATGGTTAATCATTGAATCGCACTCTTTATTACCCGACAACATATTTGAAGAAATTTTAGCAACAAAAAGTGTAATCAAACAAATTGATCCAATTAGCATTACTGCTGATATGAGCAAGGAAAGGTATATTGCCACCATTCAACAATTGCAAGCCCATATTCAACAAGGTGATTGTTATGAAATTAATTTTTGCCAGGAATTTCATTCGCAAAACGTGTCAATTGATCCGATTGCATTATACGCACAACTAACTGCGCTATCTCCTACCCCTTTTGCCTGTTTTTATAAAGAAAACAATGCTCACCTCATTTGTGCAAGCCCAGAGCGTTGGCTAAAAAAGCAAGGGAATCAAATAATTTCTCAACCCATAAAAGGAACGGTGAAAAGAGAACTTACCGATGAGGTAAAAGACGCACTGCTTAAAAATGAGTTGTTTCAAAGTAGTAAAGACAGAAGTGAAAATGTAATGGTAGTAGACTTAGTCAGAAATGACTTTAGTAGGGTTTGCAAAGCAGGTACAGTAAAAGTGGATGAATTGTTTGGTATATATAGTTTCCCCCAAGTTCACCAAATGATTTCTACCATCAGTGGGCAATTATTGGATGGAATAGGCATGAGCGATTTGTTGAACACCGGATTTCCAATGGGTAGTATGACCGGTGCCCCTAAGAAAAAAGTAATGGAACTCATTCAACGTTTTGAGCCTATTGAAAGAGGACTCTTCTCTGGTTCAGTAGGGTATATTAATCCAAATAAAGACTTCGATTTCAATGTTGTGATTAGAAGCTTATTGTATAATGCTCAAAACCATTATTTAAGCTACTTAGTAGGAAGTGGAATTACCATTTATAGTAATCCAGAACAAGAATATGAAGAATGCTTACTTAAAGCAAAAGCAATGGAAACCGTTTTAGGCAACTGATTCATTCTTTATTTGAATAAAAGCCAACACTTCATCCCTTCCTTGGTGTTTTTCGGCACTGGTAACAAAATGCTGCGGCAAAAATTGCCAGGTACTTCTAAGCGTATCAAAAAAAGCTTGAATATTATTTGCAACAACTGCAGGCTTTTCTTTATCGGTTTTAGTAAATACCAAACTAAAAGGAATTTGCCATTTGTCTAACTGGCTAATAAATTCTAAATCGATATTTTGTGGTTTGTGCCTGCTATCTATTAGTACAAAAACATTCACCAGATTTTCTCTTTTTCGCAAATAGTTTTCAATCATTTGCTCCCATCTTCTCCTGCTACTTTGGGCTACTTTGGCAAAACCATAACCTGGCAAGTCTACTAGATACCATTTCTTAAAACCCTGGTTAGATTTATTGCTACTCTCTATTTCAAAATGATTAATTAGCTGTGTTTTTCCGGGAGCAGAAGAGGTTTTGGCAAGCTTATTATTCTTGCACAACATATTGATTAAAGAAGATTTGCCCACATTACTTCTACCAATAAAAGCAAACTCAGGTCTATCCGGAGCAGGGCAGGCTTTATAATCGGCATTAGAGATAACGTATGCTGCTTTCTTGATTTCCATCCTGCAAATTAAACAAAAGCCCTCACCTTTCTTGATTTGTCGTTGGCTAAGATGTAAATTTTAATTTCTGCCTAAAAAGCGGCCCTTAAAGAAAGCGAAAAATTTCTACCGGATGCAGAAATACCGCTAGCAAAATAACGATAGTTCTGATTGAATATATTTTCAAGTGCTACCTGCAGTTGAATTTGCTTTTTCAACTGAAATGATGATCTCAAGTTAAGGGTATACCAAGCAGGCATACCATCGGATGTAGCGTACTGTAAGTTATCTTCTCCGTTTAAATTGTATTCAGCCAACCTTTTCCAACCATTAAATAAAACTGACAAATCTGCATTCCATTTTATACCTTGACGTTTTAAAGCAACCCTTCCATAAGTTGGGGGAACATGATCTAGGGGAGTTTTTCCATTGATTGCATCTCTAAATTTTCCTTTGGTAAAATTAACCACTCCCTCCATTGAAAAGCGTTGACTTATTTGAAATGATGCATTTAGACTAACCCCATAGACCCTTGCTTTGGCTTTGTTTTGCAAAGCGTAAACGGCACTTTTAACTCCACTGTAAAAAATACTATCTTGACCATTAAATAAGAATCGATCTAAAACCAATGCATTATCAAATGCAGTATAAAATACGGCAGCACCATAACTATATAACTTGCTGTATTTATTGATATTAAACTCTACATTATACGTATACTCAGGTTTTATACTGGTATTGGGAACAACAACCAATCCTGTTCTTGAATCAAATACTTTAGCAAGGTCATCTACATTTGGCGAACGAAATCCAGTACTAAAAACCAATGCTGCTCTTAGATTTTGTTTTGTGGCATATACTATCCCAATATTTCCAGTAATAGATTGGTTGACCTGCTTCACTTTTGTAAATGGGAATCGCGTTAAAGCAGTATCTACAAATTGTGCATTCAATTGTACCAAATTCAATCGAAGCCCATCATTGATGGTTAATCTTTCAGAAATTTTAAAAGTATGTTGAGCAAATATTGCATGCGTAGACATGGAAGTGGGGCCATCCGAATACCTGGTAGTAATGCTACTTTTAAAACCAGAAACAATGTTTACCCTTTCAGCAGTTGATTTTACAAAGTTACTGTACGACTCTGCACCCACATGTAATTCATGCTTTCCATAATAATGCTTGGCATCTACATTCAACCCAAAAACTTGAATCCTCTCCCATCTAAAATCTTTATTATTATTTTGAAATCGACGAGTTATTCTACTTTCTTCAACATCCTGAAAACTAGCTGTAATCTTAATATCTTTAAAAAAACCTGACTGCTCTTTTGCACTTAAATGATATGCCATCATATTTCTCAATTGTGGCCCATAATACCATTCTGCAAAAACAGGAACGCCTCCATTGATTTCTGACAATCGATCATAACGAGGAATATCATTGGTATTAGAAAACTGGAGATTCAATATATGTTGCACTTTTTCACTAGCCTGGTACAGCAATTTTTGAGTTATATCAACTTGTTTATAACCAGAACCAATTTGTTTGTTTGGGTTGGGATTGGTTAAAATCATGTCTACATTCCCTACTCTTTCAACATAAATATTTTTTTTGCCAAAGCTTGGATAAGCCATTCTTCTATTATTCCCTTGAACTAAATCGCCAAAATTTCCATAACTAATTGATGTAAATGAAGCCCATTTTGGCCCACCAATATTCAGCTGCACATTACCCCTATTTTCTTGCATTGCACTGGAATAACGTAAAGTGGCTGCCCCAGTATATTGGGTTTTGTATGTGGTAGATAAAATAGGGTCTTTGGTACTTAAACTGATTACTCCCCCTAAAGCATCACTGCCAAACAACGTTGAAGAAGGGCCATACAATATCTCCATGCGGTCTAAAACCATATTATCGATGGTAATGATATTCTGTAAATGACCAGCACGATAAATGGCATTATTCATTCTAACTCCATCTACTACCATTAAAATCCTACTTGCCTCAAATCCTCTTATGACGGGGCTTCCACCCCCTTGCTGACTTTTTTGTACGAATAATTTACCTGAATTAATTAGTGCATCGGCTGTATTGGGTTGAAAATTTAGTTGCTCTCGGGTTTTTAACACATCAATGGTTTGTGCAACCCGCTTAAACTTTTCTGCGAAACGACTTGAATACACAACAACATCATCCAATAATGTTGAACTCGATTTAACGGTATCTCTCTGTTGTTGTGCATTAATACCGAGAACACTTATCAGCATTAAGATGCTTGAAATCATTTTCTTTCTACACATGTATTCATCAACCTTTAAAATAACAACCTGCTGTATTATTTTTTCTTCTTCATGATTAAACTATCAGCCGGAAAACGTGCTTTCATGGTGTCTCTTACTGCTACAGACCAATCCATTAATATATTTCTTTCCGCATCAGTTAGTTTGGCATCTCTATGAACAACGGTATAAGATCCTAAAGGCATTTCACCACCTTTTACTTCGTCAAATACTTCTTCTAATTTATGAAATTGCTTTGCTAGTCTATATGAAGCGAATTCATTAAAGTTGAGGTGCTTTTTACCATCTTTTACATGATCATCAAGCCACCAAGCAATTGGCTGAACTTCGGCATACCAAGGATAAACAGTGCTATTACTATGACAATCGTTACAAGCTTTCACTAAAATTTGTTCTACATTATCTGGTACAGGATATAAAGAACTTATATCATTTTCTTTATTGGCTGAATTATTTTTTTCAGGTCTAAACGCCTGTAAAACCAGCAGAATAACAAATAGTACTAAGAGCAATTTTTTTAACATGGTATGCTTTTTAATTGGTTAAAATATTTCCAGTCATTTGTGTTGGTATAGGAACTCCCATAAAAGATAAGATGGTGGGTGCTATATCGGCTAGTTTTCCAGATGCAATCTTTCCTTTCCATTCCTTATCAATAATAAATAATGGAACTGGATTTAAAGTATGTGCAGTATTAGGAGAACCATCTTCATTAATCAAATAATCTGCATTTCCATGGTCAGCCGTTAAGAATATGGTATACCCATGCTCAATAGCTAGTGTAACAATTTTAGCAACACAAGCATCTACCGTTTCCACCGCTTTTACCACAGCGCTAAAAACACCTGTATGACCAACCATATCTGCGTTGGCAAAGTTTAAACAAATAAAATCGGCCGACTCAGCTGCAATTTCAGGAAGAATTTTTTCAGTAAGCTCCGCTGCACTCATTTCAGGTTGTAAATCATACGTGGCAACTTTAGGAGAGGGGGCCATGATTCTAGACTCTCCTACAAAAGGCTCTTCCCTACCACCACTAAAGAAAAAAGTCACATGAGGATATTTTTCAGTTTCAGCAATTCTGATTTGTGATTTTCCATGCGCTTCCAAAACTTCGCCAATGGTATTGGTCAAATTATCATTTTCAAAAATCACATTTACCCCTTTAAACTTTTGATCATACATGGTCATTGTAGTATAATGCAAATTCAATGGATGCATATTTTGCTCAGGGAAAGCTTGCTGGGTAAGCACTTCAGTTATTTCTCTGCAACGGTCTGTTCTAAAATTAAAAGCTATTACAATATCCCCTTCTTCAATTTTTGCAATAGGTAATCCATCTGCATTGGTTAATACAGTGGGTAGAATAAATTCATCAGTTACCCCTGCATCATAACTAGACTGAATAGCGGCTTCAGCACTTAAAGCAGTATTCCCTTTTGCATTTACCATACAATGATAAGCAAGCGCAACTCTTTCCCACCGCTTGTCTCTATCCATTGCATAGTACCTACCGCTAACAGTTGCAATAGTTCCAGTTGTCTTTTTTAGGTGTTCTTCTACATCTTGTATATAACCTAATCCACTTTTAGGATCTGTATCTCTTCCATCTGTAAATGCATGCACAAAAACATTGTTAAGCCCATGCTCATGACAAATAGAACAGATCGCTTTTAAATGACTGGTGTGAGAATGCACACCACCATCACTCACTAATCCTAATAAATGTAGATTTTTCCCATTTTGTTTGGCCCGTGCAATGGCATTGTTCAATGCTTGATTGGTTGCCAAAGAACCATCTCTAACAGCAACATTTATTCTTTGAAGTTCTTGGTATACAATTCTTCCAGCCCCTAAATTCAGGTGTCCTACTTCACTATTTCCCATCTGCCCTTCGGGTAACCCAACTTGCTCGCCACAAGTAATTAAAGTAGTATTAGGGTATTGGGAATATAAAGAACTAAAAAATGGTACATTGGCATTTTGTATGGCATCGGAAGACTTCACTTGTCCTAATCCCCAGCCATCCATGATGATTAATATTACTTTTTTGCTCATGCGTTAAAGTTAACTTATTTCTCATTCAGCTTTTGGCTGTACATTTATCAAATCGGTAAAAATGCCCATTTTTGGCATGATTATAGCACATTTTAAGCTTAAATGGATTTTATGAAGAATTTGATTTTAGTAATTGGTTTTATTTTGGGTGGATTATGGAATGCCCAAGCCCAAACTGAAACAGATATGGTAGTAAGGGCGCTAAAATCGGCTAACCCAGAAATGATTACCACTTATTTAGACGATTATGTAGACTTGAAGTTATTAGATAAAGATGAAGTAAAGAATATGAGCAAAAATCAAGCTGCTTTAGCTTTAAAATCATTTTATGCTGATAATGGAATCAAAGGGTTTGAGAAGGTTTCGGATGGTGGAAAAGGAACTTTGGTATATATCCTAGGTAAATTAACAACTTCTGGTAAAAGCTATAGCATAACCGTCCAATTAAAGCAAAAAAACGGGACCTTGTATATTATTACCATGAGAATTAGCTAAAGAACTCGCATGAATTCATTTGATATTGCATTGGCTACATTGGTAAATGCCGCACTAAAAGAGGATATTGGAACAGGTGATCATTCTACTTTAAGTTGTATACCAACTTCAAAGAAAGGGAAAGCTTTGCTAAAAATAAAAGATACTGGCATACTTGCAGGTGTTGAAGTGGCTGAGAAAATTTTCAATATCATCGAACCTGGCTGTGAATTTATTGCTTATAAAAAAGATGGAGATCATATGCAGGTAGGAGAAACTGCATTTGAAATTACAGCAACAGTCCACACCATATTAAAAGGAGAAAGACTTGTTTTAAATTGTATGCAAAGAATGTGTGGTATTGCTACCCTCACCAATCGTTATGCTCAATTACTAAAAAGCTATCATACCCGTATATTAGATACTAGAAAAACAACACCCAATTTCAGGTTACTCGAGAAAGAAGCGGTAAAAATAGGCGGCGGCATGAATCATCGATTTGGTTTATACGATATGATCATGCTCAAAGACAATCATATAGACTATTGTGGTGGAATAATTGAAGCAATCAACCAAGCTTACGCCTATTCCAATCAACTTGAAAAGCCACTAAAAATTGAAGTAGAAACAAGAAATTTATCAGACGTTGAATTGGTGTGTACCAATGCCCTGAACAAAGTTGATCGCATCATGTTAGACAACTTTTCACCAGAAGCAGTTTCGCAGGCTTTGGCAATTATTCAAGGCAGGGTTGAAACAGAAGCAAGTGGAGGAATAAACTTAACTACCATTGAATCTTTTGCAAAAACAGGGGTAGATTTTGTTAGCGTTGGAGGGCTTATCCACCAAGCACAAAGCCTCGATTTAAGCTTAAAAGCAAGTTTCGTGAAATAAATGACCTGATTCACAAAGTTTTTCGCTTTTAACGTATTGTTTTTTGTAATTTTCCAGCATATATTTTATTCATGAAAGATGAATATAAAAAGCTAGCATGCCTATTTTGGATTGCTTTCTTTTTTTTAGGAAAATCCACTTTATCCGCACAAACCTTTGCAAAAGACAGTATTGATCAATTGCTTAATGCAAAAAGTTCAGGCATTGAACGTATACAATTTCTAAATAATATTGCCGAAACCCTATCCGATAAAAATACCGAGTTAGCATTTGAATATGCCAATCTAGCTCTTACAGAATCAGAAAAAAATAAAGCCCCAAAAGAGAAAGGGATTGCGCTGAATAACCTCGCATGGATTAAATATAGAAAGGGAGATTTTACGGCTGCGTTTGAATACAGTACAAAAGCCCTAAAGTGGAACGACTCAATACAAAATTTGCCCGCACTAGCCGCTTCCTTTAGGTGTATGGCTTCTGTGTATAATTCACAAGGGAATACCAATAAGTCTATTGAATTGTTTTTGAAAGATCTTGCACTTCATACTCAGTTGAACGACCAGAAAAGTATTGGAAGGGCACTGAACAATCTTTCTTTTACTTTTTTCAGAGGAAAGATGATGGATAGTGCTTTATATTATACCAATAAAGCGCTTATTTTTAATTTACAACTTAAAGACGATTACTTAATTGCATTCGCTTACAGAAATGCAGGAGATTTATCAGAAGCAAGAAAGCTATTAGATAGTGCTAAATATTATTTTAATCTTTCCGTACAATATGCTGTAAAGATAAAAAGCGTTCACCTCCAACTAACTGCATTATATAGGATTGGTAGACTTTTGAATAGTGAATTTAAATACAAGGAATCCATCTCTTTTTTAGAAAAAGCCCTTCAATTAGGCAATTTAATGGGTGCAAAATCTGAAACTGCATTAATTTATAATTTATTGGCAACTGCTTATGAAGGAATAGGCGATTACAAAGAAGCTTATCTGGTTCAAAAGAAATTCAGCCAATTGAATGACTCTTTATATCAAGAGAGGAGTAGATCTAAATTAGCAGAAATGCAAGCCAAGTTTGAGGCAGAGAAAAAACAGTCTGAAATAAATCAACTTAAAAAAGAAAAGGAACAAGAGATAGAAAACAATCAAAAGAAGACTATTCTCAACTTTTCTCTAATGATTACCATGCTTGTTGTGATTGTTTTACTTATTAATATTTGGAGAAAAAATAAATATAAAACAGCAACCAATCTTTTATTGCAGTCACAAAAGGTAGAATTAGAAGAAACACTACTATTAAAGGACAAAGTCTTTTCTATTGTGTCACATGATTTAAGATCTCCAATTGCATCTTTAAATGCAGTACTTCCAATGTTAGATCCTGATTCTTTGGATCATGAAACCTATCATCAGTTAAAATTGAACTTAACCAAACAGGTTCAAAATCTAAACTACGTGTTAGACAATCTATTAATATGGTCTAGATCTAGAATGAAAGGAGTAGAAACCCCTGAATTAAAAGAAATCAATCTCTATAAACAAGCATCCATTTCATTGGGATTGTTAAAGGGTTTGGCCGATCAGAAAGAAATTACTATCCAAAATCAAATTAATACAGGTGTAAGTATCAAAGCAGATCCTCAGCATTTTGATATTATTATTCGTAATATTTTATTGAATGCCATCAAATTCACGCACGAAAAAGGCCAAATTAATTTGTTCAGTAAAATCGAAAATGATCAATTAGCTATATGTATAGAAGACAATGGTGTTGGAATGAATCCCGAACAAATTAATCGGTTATTCCAATTAAAAACGCATTTTACAACCCCAGGAACACAGAAGGAAAAAGGGACCGGCTTGGGCTTATTAATCTGTGCAGAATACGCTGCAGCCAATAATTGGGAAATAAAAGTAGAAAGTCAAATGGGGAAGGGTACTATTTTTACTATTATTTTAGCTAAAACAAATAAATGAGCAAGAAAAATATAGCGGATCAGGCAGGATTTGTATATAGCACAGATCCAAACTTTCAATTTAATAGAACCGAAAATGAGGCATTAGAAACATTGGAACCTGCTAAACAAAATCTAATGATACAATTAGATAAGAAGCAAAGAGGTGGTAAAATGGTAACCCTAGTGACTGGGTTTATAGGAAAAGAAAATGACCTCGAAATATTGGCAAAACAATTAAAAAACTTTTGTGGAACTGGTGGCAGTGCCAAAGACGGAGAAGCCATTATTCAAGGAGATCAACGAGACAAAGTGTTGGTTTGGCTACAAAAAAATGGCTATAGTAAATCCAAAAAAAAATAGGTATTAATGAATTTAAATTATATTGAAAAAAATATTCTAACTTACTGTCTTTCTAAAACTTTTCATTCAAACTAATACCATCATGGCAAAAGCAAGTAAAAAGAAAGCCGCTAAAAAAGCAGCTCCTAAAAAAGCAGCCAAAAAAGTCGCCCCTAAAAAAGCGGTTAAAAAAGCTGCTCCTGCAAAAAAAGCAGCTCCTAAAAAAGCAGTAAAAAAAGTCGCCCCTAAAAAAGTAGCTAAGAAAGCAGCCCCTGCTAAAAAGGCAGCACCAAAAAAAGCAGCAAAGAAAGCAACTCCTGCTAAAAAAGTAGCGCCAAAAAAAGCAGCTAAGAAAGCAGCTCCTGCTAAAAAAGCAGCACCAGCTAAAAAAGTGGCCCCTGCTAAAAAAGCAGCACCTGCTAAAAAAGTGGCCCCTGCTAAGAAAGCAGCCCCTGCTAAAAAAGTAGCCCCTGCTAAGAAAGCAGCCCCTAAAAAAGCTGCACCTGCTAAGAAAGTAGCTCCAGTAAAGAAAGCTGTTCCAGCAAAAAAACCAGCTGTTAAAAAACCTGTTAAGAAAGTAGTTGCTCCCGTAGCTCCAGTAGTTCCTGCTGCTGAACCAGTAGTAGTAGAAGCACCAACACTTTTTACTCCTGAAACACCAAGTTCAGAAAACAACGGTTAAGTTTTATCAGTTTAAATAATATGACCCTGTTTTTATTAATAAGAGCAGGGTCTTTTGTTTTGTATTTATCCCAAAGATTTTAAAATAGTTCTTATGAAAAAATGGACCTTTTTCTTGATTTGTTTTTTTGTTGTAACCGTTCAAGCCCAGAACACTTCAAGCATAGTTGAAAAAACGAAATCCATGAAAAAAATGGATGGGTTTTTCCCTTTTTGGTACGACGCCAACAATGGAAAGATTTGGTTATTGGTTAACCAATTGAATACGGAGTTTTTATATGTAAATAGTTTGCCAGCAGGTCTAGGATCCAATGATATTGGGCTAGACAGAGGACAGATAGGGAATACCCGTATTGTCTATTTTCATAAAGTGGGCAAAAAGCTATTGCTGATACAACCCAACTACGATTATAGGGCAAGTTCTAAAGAAGTTCAAGAACAGAAAGCAGTAGCAGAATCATTTGCATCTTCAGCCATTGCATCATTTAATATTGAAGCTGAAGAAAATGGAACTTATCTAATAGATTTAAATGCATTTTTAATTAGAGACGCACATGGCGTTGCAGACAAAATTAGAAGTATGCGTCAAGGGAGTTATACATTTAACGAATCAAGATCTGTCATCTACATCAATAATACCAGAAACTTCCCATTGAATTCAGAGTTTGAAGCAATGATCAGTTTTGTGGGAGGGGCTGATGCAGGTAGATTGATAAGAGCGGTAAGTCCTTCTACAGAAGCAATCACTTTAAGGATGCACCATTCTTTTGTGCAATTACCAGACAATCAATTCAAGCCAAGAAAATATGATATAAGAAGCGGCTATTTTGGAAAAACCTATTTTGATTACAGCAGCGATTTTACAGAGCCTATTCAGCAAATGGTGATTGCCAAACATCGATTGTTTAAAAAAGATCCTTCAGCAGCAATCAGTGAACCCATTAAGCCCATTGTTTATTATTTAGATAATGGAACTCCAGAGCCTATACGCTCGGCCCTATTAGATGGGGCTAAATGGTGGAACCAAGCTTATGAAGCTGCAGGATTTAAAAATGCATTCATAGTAAAAGTGCTGCCCGATTCTGCAGACCCAATGGATATTAGATACAATATGATTAACTGGGTACACCGATCCACTAGAGGTTGGAGTTATGGCGCTTCCGTTACCGATCCCCGCACGGGAGAAATCATTAAAGGTCAAGTAACATTGGGCTCATTAAGAGTTAGACAAGATTATTTAATTTTTACTGGACTACTCTCTCCTTATGAAACCGGGAAGCCTGTTCCAGCAACCATGAGAGAAGCTGCTTTGCAAAGACTCAGACAATTGTCTGCACATGAAATAGGCCATACACTTGGCTTACAACACAATTATGCATCTAGTGTAAACAATCGTGCATCGGTAATGGATTATCCGCATCCTGCCGTATTTATTAATTCAAAAGGAGACATCGATTTTAGTAAAGTGTATACCAATGAAATTGGAGAATGGGATAAACGTGCAATCATGTATGGGTATAGTCAATTCCCAAATGGTACCGATGAAACGGCGGCACTCAATAAATTATTAGAAGAAAATCAACAAAAAGGTTTGCTCTTCATTGCAGATGCAGATGCAAGAGCAGTGAGTGGATTTCATCCAGACGCGCATTTATGGGACAATGACAGCGACCCAGTTACAGAACTCAATAATGTATTGGCAGTAAGACAAAAAGCGTTGGATCAATTTTCTGAATCAGCCATTCGACCCAATACACCAATGAGTACATTAGAAGATGCGTTGGTACCGGTATATAATTATCACCGTTATCAAGCAGAAGCTGTAAGCAAATTAATTGGGGGCATGTATTATAGTTACAATGTAAGAGGAGACAAACAGATTCAACCAACTGTATTACCAGCATCTACTCAGCTTAAAGCGTTGAATGCAATGCTTAAAACATTGTCTCCAAGTGTATTGACATTACCCAACAGAGTTATTCAATTGATACCACCTAGACCACCTATGTACAATGGTGTTGGTGAAGTTTTTGCTAAAAGAACTGGAATGAGTTTTGATCCTTTGTCTGCAGCAGAAGCATTGACTCATTTTGAACTTTCCTTCTTGTTTAATGCAGAACGTGCCAATCGTTTAGTGCAATTGAAAGCGATGGCAGGTACTCCAGGTTGGGACGATGTGTTAGATGCCATTATCAATTATACTTGGAAATCCGCACCAGAGAAGGGTTTAGCCAGAGAGGTTCAGAAGCAAACGCAACATATGGTATTAACCTGGTTATTGGCTTTAAGTCAGAATGAACAAGCGAATTATGCTGTTCAATCAATTAGCAATAATCGTTTAAGCTCATTAAAAAAATACGCCGAAAGTATGGTAAAAGCTGGAACAGATGCTGCGCATTTTGGATATGCAATTGAAAGAATTAATAACCCCAAAGAAATTAGCTTACCACAACACAAAGAAATTCCGCCAGGAGCTCCAATAGGTTGCGATTTAGATTTCTAAAATAATTGCACTTTTTCCATAATAAAAAACCTCACTATTAGTGAGGTTTTTTATTATACGAGCATTCTAACTGGCTCTTCTAACAATTGCTTTAAAGTTTGCAAGAATGCAGCCCCAGTTGCACCATCCACTACTCGGTGATCACAACTCAAAGTCAACTTCATGATATTTCCTGGAACAACTTGGCCATTCTTCACTACAGGCTCTTGTGAAATGCCCCCTACAGCCAATATACAAGCATCGGGTGGATTAATGATAGCAGTAAACTGGTCTATACCAAACATGCCTAAATTAGAAATAGTGAATGTACTTCCTTCCCAATCGGATGGTTGCAATTTTTTATCTTTTGCTCTTTGTGCAAAGTCTTTTACTTCTGCACCAATTTGACTCAATGATTTACCATCTGCAAAACGTACAACCGGAACCAATAAACCTTCGTCTACAGCTACGGCAACGCCAATATTGATATGGTCATTATAGCGAATAAAATCACCCATCCAACTACTATTAATTTTAGGGTGTTTTTTCAGCGCCATTGCGGTTGCTTTAACCACTAAGTCGTTAAAACTTACTTTAACAGATGCCACTTCATTGATTTTGGTTCTTGCAGCAATGGCAGCATCCATATCAATTTGCATGGTCAAATAAAAATGTGGAGCCGTAAATAAGCTCTCACTTAAGCGCTTAGCAATTACTTTACGCATTTGAGAAACAGGAACATCTGTAAAGCTTACCTGACCTGCAACCGCATTGCTAACAACAGGTGCCGCAGATTTACTAGCAGGAGCTGATGAAACAGCCGGAGCAGCTGCAGGTGTATATTGATCAATATCAATTTTGGTAATTCTACCATTATCCCCTGAACCCTTTACATATTTTAAATCAATGCCTTTTTCAGCAGCAATTCTTTTGGCTAATGGTGATGCGAATATTCTTCCACTATTCACTACTGCTTGTTCAACAACAGGTGCAGTAGCAGCTACTGGTGTAGCTGTTTCAACAACCGATGGTGCAGCAGGGGCTTCTTTAGGCGCTGATGAGCCATTGCCCGCTTTAACAGCTGCTACAATTGCAGCAACGTCCAATCCCTCCTTACCTATTATACAAAGTAAGTCGTTAACCAATATTTTTTCACCTGCCTGAGCTCCTTGATACAATAACACGCCATCCTTATAGCTTTCCAATTCC
>Ga0209480_10000300_pt1 | contig 42432 bp, 23 predicted proteins | sample JI61114C2DNA_FD_187501 | JGI IMG/M metagenome (GOLD analysis project Ga0209480, IMG submission 187501) | Wastewater effluent complex algal communities from Wisconsin, to seasonally profile nutrient transformation and Carbon sequestration -... | ecosystem: Engineered > WWTP > Effluent > Algae... | reverse complement strand
CTACCTTTTCCTTTTTGAAACTTTCTGAAAATAACCTTCTAACTTTTTTTGTCATAACTTTAAATTTAGAAAGTTTTCCACACTTTTAGTTGTCAACGTATATCATGATACATCATGAAACTCCAAATGTTGTTTGGAGCATATATTCTACTAAGGATTTCAAATGGATTTCATATGTATAATAGTTAAAGCGTGGTTAATCTGCAATTTCCGACAGTTTTACCATAAGTATCTCTGATCATTATATTATAAAGTCCTGGCGAGAGTCCTTTGATTGAAATATTTTGATTTTTTTCATAATCTATCAATCGTTGGTTTTTAATAATTTTCCCATTCGTATCCATGATTTCTAGAGTTCCACTCATGATATGAGGTAATTCTAAAGTAAAATTACCGTCATTTGGATTCGGAAATACTTTAAGGGAATTGCTAGAAATTAAGGAGGTGGAGCCAAGTGTCTCGCATACATAGTCATCGCAAGTCATCAGGGCCGTACCACAAAATTCAATACTATATTTTGTCTTTTCAGTATTATTATAAGCAAGTATCACCAAATAATAACTATCTCCGACTTCGCAATCGAGTGCTGCCAGAAGTCCATTATTACCATTTTCACATCCACCTCCTTCAAATACGTCGGTTTCGTCAGGAGAAAGACCTAAGTCGAGATTGCAAGCTCCACTACTTGAATAACAGCATCTGACAGATTTTTTTGTATAACATCCTCCATCGTCCACTCTTTTAAAAACTACAAAATCAACATCCAGAGGATTTTTAGGCTTGATCGTAAACCACAATTTACCGGCTTGCGCAATATCAAAATTTATCCAATGAGAATTAGTCTCTCCGTAAGTCGTTCCAGAGCAATAATCTCCTGTATTTAATTCTTGTGCCAAACCGTATGAACCAGGGAATGTAAGAGATTTTTTATTTTTATTACATACATATTCTGCGCCCGTACAGTCCATATTTAAAGGCGATTCTATGAATTTTATATCCCAGCATAAACTTTGTCCTACAAGGTCACATGAATTGGATGCTCTAACACAAAGTGTATGCGTGCCCAATGATAAATATGGAATTCTAAATTCAGTCACTCTTCCATAACCTACTACTATCCCATCGATCGACCATTCGTAAAACTGTGCAACAGGAAATGCTTCACACGAAAACTTATTAAAATTATCTATAAATACAGTTGGACTCCCTGTTAATTTAACACTGGATGGTAGGCTGACCGGATCTGTAATAGTCGTAATTTTCAAGGTATCAGTCTGTGAGCATCCTTCATCATCTGTTATGGTCAACGTCATAGTTTTTGCTTCATCTGTCAATATAGTGATTGATTCATTGTCAGAACCTGTTGACCAACTATATGAATAGCCATCACCGGATCCACCCTGAGCATCCGCTTCGATATAGAGTAAACTATCTTTACAGTTAACTAGATCATGAGAGATGTTAGATAAGATATCAGGTTTAACAATTACTTTAATGCTTGTAGTGTCCCCTTTACAACCGGACGGGCTAATAGGAATAATCTGGTAGACTACCGTCTGTTCTTCATCACTGGTATTTTGAAGCCTTTGGTTAATGCCGGAACCTTCGCCGGCGAAAGCTCCCATTAATCCGTCAGGAGCAGTGACAGTCCATTCTATTGTGCTGTTTGACGGCTGAAGATCCAAAGTCGGATCAAAAGCAGCTTTGCTGCAAATTACAGCATCCACCGAATCAAGAGATGGCTGTTGGCAACATTTCACAAGAATTTTCTTACTCGCCATGACACTACCATTGCACTTATTACTCGAATACCCTCCTGTCTGCCCATCACCAAAGTTAGCAATTGAAACTGAGAAATCGTTGCAAGTTGTGTTTTCACAAGCATCACAAGGTATTTTTAATGTAAAGGTCACAAAATGATTTCCAACTCTGGAATCTCCCCATGCCTGGTTGGGACTTATACTTTTACAACCGTCGGAATATACAGCGCCTACCCAACCTCCAGGAAGTGAAGTACCTTCGCTCGAACATGCAGTGCCTCCTGCAAAAGGTATACAACCGGGCGCACCTAATAAACAAAGTTTACCTGAATTAGCATCTACACCAATAAGACTCTCTTCATTGGCTGAAGGTTTCCAATGCAGGCTATCGGCATCTACCCATGACCATTTTGCATTACCTTCAGGTAAAATAGTATTGAGAGGTTCCGTATTTTGTATATAATCAAAGCAATCGCTAATAACAGGAATGATGGAATGAATCCAATTACTCCCTGTCTTATCAAAATTAACTGTATACCGATATGTAACCTCTTCACATGGTTTAAATGGACCCTCAAGAGGTGAACCCATACTTGATCCTATTATTTCAAGCTTATGAGATTTTAAACAAGAATCACTAGCGTGGTATAAATTCATACACAATTCAAAATCGCCCTCTAGTCCATCATCATCAGTCACAGCTATGTAATAATCTGTATTCGACTCAAGAATAGAAATTGAAGGATTGCATTCAAGCCATTGATCACAAGAAGAAAAAAGTGCGAATTTTGGATTAGTTAAATCGGTTGAAGAAATATTGAAGCTAGCCCTATTATTGTCTCCTGTGTTAAATACATACCAAGCTGTTGGATTTGCCATAAAATTACATGCACCGGCCCCATTCAATTTTGGACCGTGTGGCATATCATTGTTGCAGCCGATCACACAGACCTGATTCATAGATGCAGGAAAAATAATTTCTTCTGCTGTTTGACATGAGCCGTTATTAGCACATGGTTGCTGGGCAATTAATGAAGTGCAAAAAAGAATGTAAAGAATTGGTACTAATAATTTCATATACAAAAATATAATGATGCTTATAAAAAAGGATTATTCGGGATTAATTGGCTATTACCATTTTAATTGTGTTGGCAATTCTGCCTGATTCATTTCTAACTATTACAAAATAAATTCCATCAAGCAAATTTTCCACATTGATTTGCTGTGGCTTTGTATTGTATTGGATTATTTGTTGATGCAATTTTTTACCATTAATGTTATACAATTCAATGGATCCTTTTGTGGCAGAAGGCATTTCCAAATTAAATATTCCTGTATTAGGGTTTGGATAAATTCTAACTGTGGATTTTGAAGTTACCGCATCCACGCTTAATGGTCCACAAGCCACTGTATCACATGACATTAACGCATTACCACACCATTCAAGATCAAATGAATGCAAGCCATCTCCACCAAAAATTGCCAGGTAATATTTTTCACCAACCTCACAGTCAAGCGGAGCAAGGAAATTATTTTGAGTATCAGAACATCCTCCATATTCATATTCATCCGTCTCATCTAGCCTAAGTCCTGTCGCTCCATCGCAATCACCCCCACCTGACCACATACACCTAACCGGTACTTTTGTATAACATTCAAGAGAATCAACTACTCTATAAACAGCAAAATCCATGTCCCGCCATTCTTCTGTAGGCGTTATAGTGAAAGTTAATTTTCCGGCTTTGGCGATATCAAATTCCATCCAATGAGAATTATACTCTCCATACCCATTTGGATTACATACATTATCATAACTAAGATCTGATACATTTCCGCTTAATCCAGGCAGTAATATCTTTCTAGCTTTTTTACTGCAAATATATTCGGCTCCCGTGCAGTCTGCATTAAGCTTTGATGTTACTACATTGACATCCCAACACAAGGTCAATCCGGTATGATCACAGCTGTTACTGGCTCTCACACAAAGTGTATGTGCTCCTTGAGTTGTATATGGTATTCTAAATTCTACTTCGCTACCCTCTCCCATCACGACACCATCAAAGGTCCATTCATAAGATTGTGCTAATGGAAATTGATCTACACTAAAACTGCTATTATTGAAAATATATAGATTTGTATTGCCTATAAGTTGAGTATTCACGGGCATGGAAACAGATTCCGTGATTGGCGTAATGTGAAATGTGTCAGTTTCAGTGCATCCTCCATCATCTTCAATCTCAATAGTAATAGTCGTATCTTTATCCACTACAAGACCGATCCAATTCGTATGGAAATCACCTGTCGACCAGTTTAATACATAACCTCCACCCGAACCTCCATAAGGATTGACACCAATATACATCATGCTATCAAGGCAATTAATCAATTCATCATCGATCTGGGTGATCAGATCCGGATAAACCTCTAATTCGAGAGTAACAGGATCATTTTTGCAGCCAGTGGGACTAACAGCTACTACAGAATATGGGATTGTAATGTAATCATATGTTGAATTCCGAATGGTTTGAGAGATTTTTGAACCTTCACCATCAAAAGTACCTGTGATGCCATCAATTTCCGGAACAGTCCATTCAATCGTAGAATTGGCCGGCGATAAGATGATTTTTGAATTAAAGATTCCCTTACTGCATATTTCATCATTTTGAACCGAGATTTCTGGTGGCTGACAGCAATTAACGGTAAATTTTTTACTTATCAAGGTTTGTCCATTGCATGCATTATTATTGTTGCCACCAGTCTGACCATCTGAAAAAGAAGCAACTGAAACATAATAATCATTGCAAGATTGGTCAGAACAAGCCGTGCAAGGGACTTTTATTGTAAACTCTGCAGTGTGAATGTTTTTCTTTGAGTCACCCCAGGATAGATTTGGTTCGTTGCTATTGCAATCACTAGAATTGGAAGTTGCAACCCAGCCGGCAGGCAAAGGAGTTCCGGTATTTGAACAATTTCCTCCACCTTCAAAAGGGATACAATCCGCTGAACCAATCACACACAAATGTCCTGTATTCACATTGGTTCCAATTAAGTTATCTCCATTTTGTGTCGGTTTCCAATGTAAAGTTGATGCCTGACGCCATATCCAAGGTGCATTGCCGTTAGGCCTTACTACAGGAAATGGTTCGGAACCTTGTACATAATCAAAACAATTTCCAATTGAAGGAATGATGCTGTGAATCCAATTGGATCCTGTCTGTGTGAAGTCAATAGAATATCTTACTGTCAATTCTTCGCAAGGAACGAATGGACCTGTCAATGGCGAACCTTCACTGGCGGAAATAATTTCTAATGTTTGCTGTCCAACACAAGGAGAATTTACATCCATTAGCGCAATGCATAAAGTAAAATCTCCTTCAGCTGCATTGTCATCACTCACCGCAATAAAGTAGTTAGTGTTGGGTTCAAGAGCTATTGTGGTTGGATTGCATTCTAACCAATTATCGCACCCTTTGTATATTGAATATTGAGGAGTAGTAAGATCTTGCGAACTGAAATTAATATATCCGTTATTATGACTTCCACTATTAAAGGTAAACCAAGCTGTGGCGTTGGTCATGTTTTCGCATGCTCCACCATTAGAGTTAGAGGGTCCCTGAGGCATCCCGACATTGCAACCTTGGATACAGACAGCTTCTGATGTTTGAGTAATTGATATATTTTGAGCAGAAGCGCAGTTTATATTATCATCGCAAGGCACAAGAGTTGACTGGCTATAAATTAAATTGCCAGTTAAAAGAATAAGGAGGAGTAAATATTTACGCATACCTATCGCTTGTTTAATTTTTATTATGATAATAATTCTACCAAATATATCGATAAAGTATGACTAATCAAGAATTAACTTAAGTCCAAAACTTGATTTAGAAATAATCAAAGTTTAAATAATTTCAAGAAAACATTAATTGAAATTCAATCTCTATCATTATAAAACCATGTGTTAGTTAGCATGCTAATTATTTATTAATCCAAGTTTAGACCATCCAAACGTTATCGGAGCTTCATTCTGTTCTCTAATTCTATATTTAGCCTAAGTAATATCAATAATTTTATTGATATTTATTTGCTCCAAAAGTTCAGTTACTAATTTTTATGTAATAAGAATTTATTGCAACCAATTATTTTACCTACTTCATTCCTCAATATGATATTATACAACGCAGGAGGGAAAAGTCCTACATTTATTTGCTGAATTAAATTGCTTTTGTCTAATTTCTGATTATAAACTTGACGACCGTTCAGATCATATATTTCTATATTACCTTCCATTATGTAGGCCAATTCAAGATTAAAATAACCATCATTTGGATTAGGATATACTTTAATTAAGTGTTTTTTAATATCATGATTGCCCAATGTTTTTACCAATATATCCCAGCATAATGTTTCTGGCAATAAAGAACAATTATTAGCCACTACACATAGTGAATGGATTCCATTTGTGACATTATCAAACATATATGAAATTTCCTGGCCACGACCAATTAATATTCCATCCAGTGTCCAGTTATAATCTTCAGCATTCTCAAAGTCACCTACGCTAAAGTTTTGAATTATATTGCCAGAGACGAGTAAGTTTCCAATCAAAGACGTATCAACTGGTTTGATAATTAGGGATGAACTCATAATCTCAAATCGAATCGTATCTATACTTCTACAGCCAATACCATCAATTATGGTTACGGTGATGCTCGTATCGACTGTGGTTATAAATGATAAAGTGTTGTCGTGAGTTGTATCTGTAGACCATATATGATCGTAAGGGCCTCCTGCGCCTCCAGTCGGCATTGATGATATTTCAATTAGTGAATCTGAACAAACGAATTGATCATCAATATTACTAGTGACTTCAGGATAAACCAATATATCAAGAAGTTGAGTTGCACCAACGCAACCATCACCTCCTACCGCCCTGATTTTATATTGGACAGATATTTCGTGATCGGTCGTATTTTGAAGCTCCTGAGTTATACTTTTTCCGGAACCATTGTAGGATCCTTTAATGCCGGGAATATTTCCGACTGTCCAAATAATAGAAGATGTATCCGGAACAAGTATAATATTTGCATCAATATTTGTTCCAGAACAAATGGTGTCATTCATCACTGTTAAAGTAGGAGGTACACAATCATTGGTGAAAATATTTATCAAATCAAAGCCATTACCATTACATGAAGCATTATTATACCCACCTGTAGCTCCGTCTGTGAAAGCAGCCAATCCAATAGTTAACCCATTCTCTGCGATGCAATCCTTTGCATCTTCAGGTATTTTTATCGTGAATAAAAGAGACCTTTCTTTTAATGAACCGCAACCTTGGGGAATACCCCATGCTAAATTTGGTTCATTAGCAAATCCACATGTTCCTGAAGTAGTAATAGAAGCCCAGCCTGCCGGCATAGGTGTCCCGGTCATACCGCATAATCCTCCACCAACAAAATCCTGGCAACCCGCACTCCCGATCAGACAAAGTTGTCCTTCATCGTTTATCCCAATAGCACTTGCAGGATAATTGTCCGTAGGCTTCCAGGTCATGGTCCCCTGAGAAGCCCATACCAATTGTGAACCGATAGGAGGATTTAACAAATGAGGTATTTCATCTCCCCAGCATTTACTTAATATTGGAATAAAACTGTGCAACCATTGGCAACCTCCCCCTGCAAAAAAGGAAGTGGAATATGTAAATGTAAGCGTTTCACCAGGAAAATAAGGCCCGTCTAAAGGTGAACCCAAACTAGTGTTAGTTACTACCAAACTTTCATCCCGAATACAAAGAGAAGAGTCTCTTGACAACGTTAAACAAAGCGAAAAATCACCTTGCAAATTATTCTGGTCTGCCACGACAATATAATATTCGCTATTCATGGCAAGATTACCAATTTTGGATTCACATGATAGAATAGTATTGCAATTCTCCACTAGAGCCACAATAGGGGTCGTGAGATCGCCCGAACTTATGTCAATAATTATCGCATTATTATTACCTGTATTAAATTTATACCAAGCAGATGATACCATGCTTCCTCCGCAAAACGTGGCCAAAGGCATATCCACATTGCATCCATTAACGCAAACTGTCTTAATGGAGTCAGGAAAGCTGATATTTGTCGAAAAAATACAATCGGTATTGTTACTGCAAGGAATCTGTCCGGTCAATTTTGAATTGAAAGCTAAATTAAAAAAGCAAAGACAGAGAAAAGGTAAAAGAAATTTCATGTGAGGTAGTTTATATAGTTATAGGGTCCGGATTTCTATCTTATGTTCTATTACATCAAAGAAATGATTTGATGTAGGTTGGGTTAATGATTAAAAATCTATGTCTAAAAAATACGAATATAATCAATATTAGCTGCTTTTAAAAAAAATTAACTTTTAATAAAATACAACTAATAATAAAGCAATCGACAATTTGAATACTGAATGGGATCACAAAATGTTGCCCTCATAATTAAAATATTAATTAATTTACAAAACTTCCTGCTACACATATGATAAGTTTATATATTTAATACTTATTATCAAAAAAATTAAATTACTTTGGTTATCAATCAAAAAGCTACATGGAGTCAAACTACAGCTCACTTCTTCCAACTAAGCCCATCTTGGTTTTATCGCAGTATATTTTGTCGTAATGATTGTGATTTCAAATTTTATAAGTAAAATAAAACTTTAGTGCCGGATATATTTGCTCGAACCAGTTTCCGTATAGGGATTCATAATATCCACACCATTATATTCCAATTTTGTAATTGTGCTATAATCACAATTTTGCCTATTCTTTCTTGCAATTTTAATTATAAGTGTATCTAATGGTCTATTTTCAAAGTCTAAATAAAATGAATCCAAACTTTCTGAACCGACATCATGATTAATTTTATTTATATAAATTCTTAGGAAACTATTATTTACATTTTTCATAGGGTCATCAGGTATTGAAACTTGTTGGAATAGAAGCGGCATTCCTGCCTGATCATTGATCTTTAATAATTTATCTCCATAGTCTTTTAAAGTATCAAGCATATTTTTGCCGGATTCATCATAAATCTCAATACTCACCCTATTTTGAAAATCCGATTCACAATCCTGTAAAAGTAAAAAACATGATGAAAATGCTATAGAAATAAGACTTAATATTATAATCAGGCGAAAATTCATAATAACCTTTTTGAACTAAAACTTAAAAATACAAAAGCGTTTCTTATGTCTTCAAATTATTTGCTATTGTTCCCAAATACCTGACACATATGATAAGTTGATATATTTAAATTCATATTATCATAAATATTAACTTACTTTGTCCATCAATCAAAAAGCAACATGGAGTCAAACTACCAGTCTCTTCTATCTCCTTATGCCATATTAGGCATAATCGCAGTCTATTTTGTAGTACTGATAGTGATCTCACATTTTACAAGTAAAAACAGTGACAATAGCAAATTTTTTCTTGCAGGAAGGAATGCTCCTTGGATACTTGTAGCCATCGGTATGATTGGAGCTTCTCTTTCAGGGGTTACATTCATAAGTGTTCCGGGTAAAGTTGGTGCAGGAGGTGCGAATAAAGCATTCTCTTACCTACAGTTTGTCATGGGCAATTTAGTTGGTTATTTTGTAATCGCTAAAGTGCTACTCCCACTATATTATAGACATAACCTTACCTCCATCTATGGCTACTTAGAAAAAAGGCTTGGCTTCGCAGCCTATAAAACCGGTGCCACTTTCTTTCTAATCAGTCGAGGAATTGGTTCAGCTTTGAGGCTGTATTTGGCGGCTATTGTACTGCACAATTTCTGCACAGCACCGCTCGGGTTACCATTTGTTGTTACTGTTTTTCTAACCATCGGTCTGATCTATTTATATACTGCAAAGGGTGGTGTCAACACAATCTTGTACACAGATGTATTACTAACCACTTGTATGCTTAGCGCATTGGTGATGTGCATCTACATGATCAGTCAGTCGATGGGCAGTGGCTTTAGTGAAATGATTCACAGTGTATCGAACAGTAAGTATAGCAAGATATTTTTCTTTAGTGATGGATGGGCTGACCCAAACAATTTCTTCAAACAATTTCTTAGTGGAGCCTTAATATCTATCGTCATGACCGGATTGGATCAGGATCTTATGCAGAAGAATTTGACTTGCAGAACGCTAAAAGATGCTCAGAAAAACGTATTTACCTTCTGCATTAATTTCTTTATAGTAAACATTGTATTTCTTACACTTGGTGCGGCATTATATTTGTACGCTGCTCAACAAAACATACCTATTCCGACACGATCTGATGAATTTTTCCCGATGATGGCTATGCAATACCTGGGTATCACCGTATGTGTTCTTTTCTTTGTTGGATTGATAGCTAGTACTTATGCGAGTGCTGATTCAGCGTTAACCGCGCTAACCACGAGTATTTGTGTAGACTTTCTTGATATTGAAAAGAAAGAAAATTCTGAAAAAACGAACCGTAAAATAAGAACACTCGTCCACTTAGGTATTTCATTTGTACTCTTTCTGTTGATCATGGTGTTTTATTATATCAATAGCACAGCCGTGGTCGATCTGGTATTTAAAATAGCAGGACTGACTTACGGTCCATTGCTTGGATTATTTTCTTTTGGCATCTTTACCAAATTTGTACCGCAGAACAAATGGGTACCAATTATTTGTATTCTTTGTCCACTGTTTACATGGTGGCTTGACTCCAATTCTGAGTGGTTACTTGGTGGGTTTAAATTTGGATTTTTAACACTTGCATTGAACGGATTATTGATCTTTATTGGACTTAGAATTGTTTCAAAGGAAAAAATAGCACAATCCATCTGATGGAACAAATATTTAAACTATCACATGAATTTTCGGAAACACTAGATGAAATTGAAAATGGTGGAGATCATTTATTTATAACAGGAAAGGCAGGAACAGGCAAGTCAACTTTGTTAGATCTTTTTCGTCGATCCACTTCCAAAAACATTGCTATTCTGGCGCCAACCGGCATTGCAGCACTTCGCGTCAATGGTCAGACAATACATTCTTTCTTCAAATTGCCGCCACGTTTAGTACTTCCCGGTGACATAAATATCAAGCCCGGAATCGTAAGATTGTGCAAGAAACTAGAGATATTGATCATAGATGAAATATCTATGGTCAGGGCAGATGTCCTCGATGGAATAGACAGAATGTTAAGATTGCATCGACAAAATCCAAATCCGTTTGGTGGTGTGAGAATTGTTTTATTTGGAGATATATATCAATTACCACCTATTGTCAGCAGTATCGAGGAAAAAAAATATTTTCAAACAGTGTATGAAACTCCCTATTTCTTCTCTTCTTTCGTATGGAAAGAGTTAGAAAATATTCAGTTCATTAATCTTCAAAAAGTATATCGACAGACTGATCGTAACTTTATCAACCTATTGGATGAGATCAGAAGTGGCGATGTCGACTATGATTCCCTTATAGATCTGAATGAAAGATCGGAGGCTGATTTTGATGAAGATCAAGGATATATATACCTTTCTCCACGGAATGCCACCATGCAACGCATAAATCAATCTAAGCTGGATGCATTAGAAAGTCCCGAACGAGCATATCTGGGCAACATCACAGGGGAATACAATCCTGCTTACATGCCCACAGAACAAATCCTCAAACTCAAAAATGGCGCTCAAGTCATGTTCATCAAAAATGATCTTGAAAAACAATATGTCAATGGCAGTATCGGTACCATCCTCGACATGGAACCAAATAATATCAAAGTCAGAATCGAAGTTTCAGGAAAAGAAGTCAATGTCAGCAAAACCACTTGGGATATGGTTCGCTATAAGGAAAATGACAATTCAATAAAACCTGAAGTTGTAGGCACATATGAGCAATTTCCTTTAAAACTGGCATGGGCAATGTCAATCCATAAAAGTCAGGGACAAACTTTCGACAAGGTAATACTGGATATGGAAGGTGGCGCCTTTGAATTTGGTCAGACTTATGTAGCGTTGAGTCGTTGCAGAACATTGGAGGGCATCGTATTAAAACGGCCGCTAAGAATGAGGGATATCATGGTGGATGAACGGGTGGTGGATTTTTATATGAATCATTTTAGGTGAAAAGTATTAGAGTATTAGAGTATGACAGTATTAGAGTATGACAGAATTAGAGTATACTGGTCAACTTATATACTGGTTAACTATTTTACTTTTTCTTTCTTCATAATAAAAGCCCACTCCCTAACCCACAGAAGCACAATTTCGTAACCGGCCTTCATGCTTTCAGCATGCATGCTAAATTACGTTCTGACTACACTTTGTGCAAGTAGGGACTTGCGTTTCGTTTCGTTTCACTTCCTTAAAAAGGTCGCTTAGACACCTTTTCCACGTCGTTCACCCTCTCCAAAGAGGGACAGCTGCACTTCATCTTATTTTTGTTAATTTATGGAATGGCGTGGAATGATCAAAAATTGCCTGCATTAAAGACCAAGCGCAAATGTCCGCTCTGATTTTTCATTCTTCATTTTTCATTTTTCATTAAAAGTGCCCTCTCCAAAGAGGGACAGCTGCTCCTCCTCATACTTTAATTTATTCATTGAACGCAGGGGAGTGATTGAAAATGGCCTGCTGTAAAATTGAGAAAGGCTGACCACTCTCATTTATAATTTACAATTCACCATTTATAATTGATTTCATCTTTTCGCCCCAAAATCCTGCACCCAATAATTCCCTTTTTTGGCGACACCCATATTTTTTATGTTTGGATCCATGATGTTGGCGCAATGTGCCGGGCTTTGCATCCATTCTTTCACGACCTGGTCGATGCTTCTTTGTCCAAAAGCAATATTTTCAGATACCTGATACCAATCATAACCAGACTCATCTGCTCTATCACCGATCGTCCTGCCATTCTTGCTTATGTGATCAAAATAGTTTTTTTCTTCCATGTCTATGGCATGCTTAGCGGCAGAATGTGCCAAAGCATCATCCCATGTCAAAGGCTTGACTGGTTTCATCGTTCTTCCTCCACAATTGCATGGCTTGGAGCGAATCTCATTTATTTGAGACAAAATTTCTATCTTAAACTGTTCATAAGAAGTGGGATTAGGAGCCAGAAATAATAAGCATATAATAAGTAACATCAGAACGATTTATTGAAATAAAAACTGTTCAAGCTACATAATTATTATATGTATTTAAAGAAAAAAATGTTAAAAGCTATTAACATACTAGAAGCTTTAGGTTATAATCTTTAACTATTTATATATTTTTGATTATCAACGCGCTAAATCAATCAATTAAGATATTAGTTTATTCAGAATATTAAGCCTAAGTTTGGACTCACCCCATATCCCTTGTTCAATAAATTATTTGCAAATCTCTAAGTTTAAATCTAAACTTAATCCTTAATTAGCAACAATAATTGAAATTAACCATTATAATACAAGAGCACAATATTAAATTTATCAGACTAATATCTTGTCAAATTTAAATTAGCTCAGAAAGGGACTAAATCCATATAAATCAGTCAATTAAATAGTATATATTTAATTGGCTGTTGCATTTTAGAAAACTTTAAAAAGTTATTAAAATTACAAATAATTACATTATTCGTATTGTTAAATTAACAATTAAATAGTGTTTTAAATTTAAAATTATAATCATGATCTTATTCTCTCTATACTTTGATATAGAAGTTCCACTTTTAGAAAATACAATTGCTATTGCTTACAGCATGGGCGCATATGATCTAGAATTCATGCGCGTGATATTTCATTTTTTCACCGTACTTTTTATAATTGCCAACTTCATTATGTTGGTGAAGCAAAGAAATAAATCCTATCAAGCAAATATTCTCCCAATTAATATCAATCTCTTCCTGCCTATAATCGAAGGTATGAGTATTAAAAGTATTGCAAGGAGGACTTCAAAAGATATAGATTCATATGAAACATATCCCGTGAAGTTTAAGTTTGACAATATCGGGCAAGGTGTTGCGCGTGATATAACTATAAGAGAATCTTATCCATTCAACTTTAGAGAAGTAATAGATTATCTATTTGGCCAACTTTCTTCACTAGGTTACCATCATAAATATATTATCAACGATAACACATTTAAATTTGAAGAGGATGAAAATAATTTCCTATATAATCAGAACCATATTTTATTTAAAAAAAGCAAGGATCATTCTTTTGACTATCAGCTCACAGTAAAAGACAGCGAAGATTCATTAAAAGTACCGGCCAATAAAGCGTTCCTATTTATGATTGTCATCTCTTTGTATCTTTTTGCAAGAATAAGAGATAAAAGGAAGGAATTTGGTTTCAGTGATAGAAAATACTATAATCTGGAAAAAGAAGTATGGGGACAAGTTAGAAAAATGGTTAGAGTAAACTTTACAATTAACTTTGTAGATAATCTTGAGCGCCATCACAAGAGTGCATTTACTATGCAACTTTCTGCCCTGCCTATTATGAAAGATGTAAATGGAATTTCCTGGGCAAATGTTCAAGTAGAAAGACGTAAGAAGTAAAAAAAGCCCACTCCCTTGGCCCTCTCCAAAGAGGGACAACTGCTCCTCATAATCATTTTAGTTTTTGATGAAATGCTTTGGAATAATCAAAATTGCCTGCATTAGAAACCAAGCACAAATGCCCGCTCTCATTATTCGTTATTCATTATTCATTAAATAGGCAGCATAAAAAAAACCGCTCAAGATAAAATCTCAAGCGGTTCTAAAATTCTGTAGCCCGTAGGGGAATCCCTGCCTGACTGCCGTCTTAGGCAGGCAGGGAACCCCTCTTCCCAGTCATATATTGTGTTCCTTCTTTAACCATCTGCGACCTGCTCCACTCTTTAAATATTTTTCACGCTTTCGAGCAGTTAAATAATCAGGTTGAAATTCAGTATAAACTATGTGCCACGGAATAAATGCTTTTGTAAACCTATTCTTCCCAGTGTTATGTTCTATAAGTCTTCTGGATGGATCTGAGCTTATTCCTGTATAATGCTCTTCATTAATTTTATTCTTTAATACATATACTGTAATCATGGGTGGTGCGATTAGATCTGGAGTAATTTCAAATTATAAAAAAAGGTGACAATTTTCATTGTCACCTTAGTAGCCCGTAGGGGAATCGAACCCCTCTTACCAGGATGAAAACCTGGCGTCCTAACCGATAGACGAACGGGCCATAGTTGCCCTTTTTGCTTAAAGCGACACAAAAGTACACTTATTTTCGAATTGACAAATTTTTTTTGAACTATTTTTTTCAAAGCGCATTTTTATTGGTTAATTATTGTTACTTTTACACTAAGTAAAAATTGAAATTAAAAAATGGCAAAGAAAATAGCTATCAACGGCTTCGGAAGAATCGGCCGCATCACACTTAGAAACCTTTTAGCAGATCCTACTGTAGAAGTAGTTGGTATCAACGACCTTACAGACAACGCTACCCTCGCCCACCTATTCAAATATGATACAGCGCATGGACAATATGCAGGTGAAGTGAGCAGCGATGAGCACAATATCTACATCGACGGCAAAAAAATTAAGGCTACATCAATAAGAGATCCTAAAGAATTGCCTTGGAAGAAACTGCAAGTAGATGTAGTATTGGAGTGTACAGGAATTTTTCTTTCCAAGGAAAAAGCAAGTTGGCACATCGAAGCAGGAGCTAAAAAAGTTATCCTTTCCGCCCCGGCAGTAGATGACGTCATCACAATCGTACAAGGTGTTAACGATCACGACATTAATGACGAAACAAAGATTTATTCCAATGCTTCATGCACGACAAACTGTCTAGCTCCTATCGCTAAAGTTATAGTTGACAATTGGGGAATTGTTTCAGGTTCGATGTCAACAGTTCACGCTTATACTTCTGATCAGAACCTTCAGGATTCGCCACATAAAGATCTTAGAAGAGCACGCGCCGCTGCACTTAATATCATACCGACTTCAACAGGAGCTGCAAAGGCTGCTGCTTTAGTAGTCCCTGAACTCGTCGGCAAGATGACTTCTATGTCACTTCGAGTTCCTGTGATCACTGGCTCAATAGTCGATCTAACTGTATTTACAGAAAAAGAATTTACAAGAGAAGAAGTAAATGCTACTTTCAAAGCAGCTTCAGAAGGACAATTCAAGGGTATCATTGAGTTCAGTGAATTACCGCTTGTATCTTCTGATATTGTTTCCAATAAATATTCTGCAATATTCGATAGCAAGCTTACATTAGTGAGAGGCAATATGCTTCGAGTGTTCGCATGGTATGACAACGAATCAGGTTATTCTGCTCGTTTAGCAGAATTAGCCGCTAAAGTATAGAATATCGTCATTTTATAAATTTCGATTGCGCATAAATCAGGTAGATGGCTCGTTTTTTTTTTGAAATGCAGTTATCTACCTTATTTTTTTTAAGATAATGAGGCTATAAGCTATAATTAAGTATAAAGCTATTCCTTTATCAATTAAAACCAATGACTGCACAGTCTCACTAATCCATCTTGGAATAATTTCTGACCTCTAATTTCTAATTTCTGACCTCTGACCTCCAATTTTTTCTATATAAATAATTGCAAAACACTGTTAATCAATAATTTGTAAAAAATATAAAGTAAACAAATCAAAGACTCCCCCTTGGCCCCCTCTTGCAGAAGGGGATATTGTGCTAATCGACATTTTACATATCACATTTTGCCTCATCAAGTTATATTTTTGATTTTGGGACCAAAGCATTTCATGTGAACTAATTTCTGACCTCTGACTTCTGACTTCTAATTTCTAATTTCTGACCACTGACCACTATCTAGGTATTATCATCACCGAAAGTTTAGAAACACATACTAGCTGATCTTTTTCATTTTTAATTTCAATAGACCAAAGATGTATTTTCCGGCCGATTTTTATTGGACGAACGATACCTGTCACTTTCCCCTTACTTATAGGCCTTAGATGATCAGCTGTAACGTTCAAACCCACAGCACTAAACTTCATATGATCTTCAATACACAAGTAAGACGCCACACTTCCCAATGTTTCTGCCAAAACCACAGAAGCACCTCCATGCAATATTCCCATTGGTTGATGCGTCCTAGGATCGACTGGCATCGTAGCTACCAAATAATCATCATGTACCTCCGTAAATTCTATACCGATTTGACTCGCTATGGTATTCTGACCCATGTCATTTAATGCCTCAATATTTGGTGTGAACTTCCACATCATTTATATCTTTTATTATTGATTGAATAATTTGTTCCAATGTGTCAGGATTAAGCGGATGCCATGTACCCTGATTTTTAAACCATGTAAATTGCCGCTTGGCATATCGTCTGGTATTTTGCTTTATCTTAGAAATTGCTTCTTCTAAGCCTGTTACTCCGTCAAGATGTTCAAATAATTCTGAATAACCAACCGTCATCAATGGCTTTAAGGATTTATATTCCATAAGTCCTTTTACCTCCTCTAAAAGTCCTTTGTCCATCATGACATCCACCCTTTGATTGATTTTGTCATATAATTGGTTGCGATCAGGATTTAAATAATAATTCAAAGTTGAAAAATTTCTTTTCTTTGGCACCCCTACCCTATAATCAGAATATTTCTTTCCAGAGGAATGGATTATTTTAGAAGCTCTTAAAAGTCTCATTGGATTATTCATATCTGCAATTTGACTATATGAAGAATCATTTTGGAGTATAAAATTTTGCAGCCATGCAATCCCTTTTTCTGCATATTGTGCTTCTATGTATGATTCAGTCGCAGAACTAATATCAGGTATATCATCGAGTCCATTGAGAAGTGCATTTATATAAAGGCCTGTACCGCCCACTGCCACCATATAATCACGATCAACAAACAATGAGTCAAGTAAAGTAATGGCTTCGTTCTCAAATTTTGCTGCGTTAAATGGCTCGATTATAGAAGTATGATCAATAAAATGATGCCGAACAGCATTCAATTCTTCGATAGATGGCTTTGCAACACCTATATTCAACTCTCTATACACTTGTCTGCTATCAAAAGAAATAATCTCACAACCCAGCGTCAGCGCCAGTTCTATGGCCAATTTAGTCTTGCCACTTGCTGTCGGACCACCAATACATATAAGGACTTTCAAAAAGAATAATTATTTTCGCACAAAATAAGCAATAAAACAACTTCTAAGTTTTGTTCTTAAAAATATCATATTAAAATTAATGAATATATTTTATCCCATACTAAAGAAAGTCGTTGGTATCTATCTAAGGTTTTGTTACAAAAGGATTTATTCAAATAAATTCAATGAACTTCCTGATAATACACCTATCATGCTTGCCTGTAATCATAATAATGCTTTTTCGGACGCTTTATTTGTAGGCTCATACCTTTCAGACCTGGATATGAATTTCATCACTCGGGGTGATGTGTTTAATCCAAAAATGATGTGGTTCTTCAATCTCACGAATCAAATACCCATATTTAGGTTTAGAGATGGATATGAAAACCTTAAAAAAAACAACAATTCTTTGGAGTTCTGTTACAAAGCCCTTGGAAAAAATCAACGTATTATTATTTTCTCAGAGGGAGATTGTATTACAGAGAAAAGATTAAGGCATCTTCAGAAAGGAACTGCCAGGATGGCTTTCGGAGCTTATGAAACTAGTGGAGTTGACAACCTGGTAATTTATCCGGTGGGAATAAACTACATCGAACCTCACAATTTCAGGTCCAGTGTATTGATGTCGCAGGGAGAGCCAATGTATCTGGCTGATTATATTCCAACATACAATGAAAATCCCAATAAGGCGATTAAAATGTTTACAGACGAACTGGAAGCACGATTGAAAAAAGAAGTTTTACACATAAATGAAAAAGAAAATGAAGACCTTGTCCAAACTGCATTGGAAATAATAGATAATGAATATCCATCCACTTTCTTCAGTTTAGCTAAAGATGGTGTTTTATTTAAGAAGATGAAATCGTGGATAGAACGATTTAATTTGGAAGAAAAAGATCCTTCTTCCACATGGATTCAAGACCTTACAGAGCTTAAAACGATTTTAAAGAGTGGTAACGTGAAGACTAAATGGCCTTTTTATGGTAAATCATTTATGCTTAATTCACTGGTATTCATATTGTTGCTGCCAATAGGAATTCCTGCGCAGATCTATTATTATTTGCCATTATACGTCAGTAAATTGCTGACTATCAAATTCAAACCCAAAAAGGAATTTTTTATTTCCATCAGAATTGGCATCACTTGGGCAATTCTTGTATTGTGGCTCTTACTGACCTTTATCCTCATTAGTCTCATTTTAACAATTAAAGTCGGGTTAATATTCGTTATTATTGCTCCTATCATTGCGAAATTGGGAATAATATGGTGGGAAGCGAGAAACGTCATTATTCAAAAAGTCCGCTGGTCAAGCATTGATGATAAAGATCAGGATAAAGCGATCACAATAATGAGCGATCTTCAATTAATAAATGAATAAAGTTTACCTTCGCATCGAAATATATGTTTTAATTACTTAAGTTTCGGTAGTCAAATTTTTTTTTGCAGAAAAAATTTAAATTATAATAAAATGTTAGATGTTAGAAGGTAGATTTTAGTTGGCCCTTCATCAATCAAATGGATATTTTTCTATTAAACCAATTAAATAAAAAATATGAATCAGTTGACTAAACTCCATCTAACATCTAACATCAGCCATCTACCTTTGTTTCTTAACTGCCGAAACTTGAGTTAATTATATATTTATTCATAAATATTTTACAAACACCTGTTTTACAATAAATTGAATTAAAATGAAAGTACATTTAGTTTCCGGGGGTTGTGGTTTTGTAGGTCGGAATATGGTCAAAAGATTGTATAACACCACCAAGGACAACATACTATTTATTGATGACCTGAGTGTTGGAACTGATCCATCTGAATGGCTTGACCAACCAATGGTAGAGGATCATAAAGGAATAAAAGTCTACGGAACCGATGCCAGATTGTATTTTTTAAAGAGTGATTTCAGAGATGTGGTACATGCACTGGCGCGTGATCCTGAATATATCAAAAAAACATACGGTCTTGACTTTGTTGACTTTGGAGATATATATCATTATGCCGCAATAGTCGGAGGACGAGCTAAAATCGACGGGGATCCAATGATGGTAGCGCTTGACCTTTCTATAGATGCAGAATTTTTTTATTACATCACAAGACACAAGCCAGAAAGAGTCCTTTATCCTAGTTCAAGTGCAGCCTATCCAGTAAACTTACAAACGGAGTCAGGTGCCATAGCGCTGACTGAAAGTGATATTGACTTTAACAATATGGGTCAGCCGGATATGACTTATGGCTGGTCTAAGTTAACAGGTGAATACTTAGCAAAAATTGCAGCCCAATATTATGATGTAAATATTACATGTATACGGCCTTTCTCAGGTTATGGAGAGGATCAGGATCTCACCTACCCTATTCCTAGTCTTGCAAAAAGAGCTGCACTGAAAGAAAATCCTTTTGAAGTATGGGGAACCGGGCATCAAGGCAGAGATTTCGTGCATATAGATGATGTAATCGATTGTATCCAATTGGCTATGAATCACATACATGACGGAACTGCTATCAATATAGGAATGGGTAAGCTGACTTCATTCATGGACATCATTAAAGTAATGACTAGTTTCGCAGGTTATAATCCCGAGATCAAACAACTATTAGACAAGCCGGTGGGTGTCCATAGCCGTTATTGTGATATGACTTTTGTCGAAAACACCATTGGTTGGAAAGCTAAAATCTCAGTGGAAGAAGGAATGAAACGAGTGTATGATGCCGCTCTTCAAAAATTTAATTAAAATATAAATTTCCGGAATGTCGGTAAGATCTCGTTTTGTTTTATTGTTTTCTATAATTGGTTTCATTAGTACGCTTTTTTCCAGTTGCTTTAAGGATGAAATCGTCAATACTGATCCGGGCTTTAAGCTGAGATTTTCCACAGATTCTGTATTTTTTGATACTACTTTCACCACCATTGGATCTGCTACCAAGATCCTGAAAGTTTTTAATGATAGTAAAGATCCTGTGGTCATCAGTGAAGCAAAGATCAGGGGTAGCCAGGGCATTCATTTTACTTGCAATATAGATGGAATACCAGGAAATGATCTGAATGATATTCGTATTGAAGCAAAAGACAGCATCTATGTATTCTGCAAAGTAAAAGTAGACCCTGACCAAAACCTGACAGAAAGCCCATTCATTTTAAATGATTTTCTGGATTTCACAATCAATTCGAATACACAATCTGTGGTGCTTGTGGCCTGGGGTCAGAACGCAAACTATATTACCAATAAAGACAATATCGGCAGCCAAACTCTGTTTACCTGCGATCTAGGCACAGTGACGTGGAATGATCCAAAACCTTACGTAATTTATGGCTCATTAATTATTGATGAATGTCAGTTAATCATTCCTGAAGGAGCCAGAATATACATTCATGGCGGGCTGGTAATACCTCCCGGAGTGAATGATGCACCTTTTACAGATGGTAGAATTTTTGTCGGTCCACGAGGTCAATTGACTATAAATGGAACAGCAGAAAAACCTGTTAAATTCCGTGGCGACAGACTTGAAGATGAGTTTAAGGATAAAGATGGACAATGGGGAGGAATTGTGATATTTAATTCAAATCGTATAAATAAATTCAGTTACCTTGATCTGCGCAATTCCAACTTTGGTATTTTAGCGGATTCAGCCACCACCCTTCATCTAGACCATACAATCATTGATAATGTGGTATTGAATTGTCTTATAGGAAATCACGCGACGATCAAAGCCACCAACTGTCTTTTTTCCAATAGTGTTGGCTACAACGTCGTGTTGACTTATGGTGGCAATTACAATTTTGACTATTGCTCCATTCCGAATGTGTCCGGACAATCATTTGCCATGTCACTGGATAATTACACCTGCGATCAGGATGAATTGGGCAATTGCATAAAAGGTAGTGTCAAGACTAATAAAGCGATCCTAGTGGTGAGGAACTCAATACTTTCAGGCCTTGATGATGATGAAATAAAATTTGTAGATGCTTTTGAAGGCGCTCAGCCGGATCAATTCCAATATTCATTTACAAATTCAGTCCTGAAAGTGGATGATTACCAGAAAGATCTATACTTTCAGGAAAGGAACTCCAATTGCATCTACATGAAACGAACAGATAAGATATATGTCAATGAAAACAATTCTCTGTTTCAACTGGATTCCTTATCATTAGCCCGAGGAATAGCTGTTCCTATACCAACAATTCAAGATGATATTTTAGGTAAAATCAGAAAAATGGTCACCCCAGACGCTGGTTGTTTTGAGTATTTACCTTAGAACTTGTAAGTAATACCAAATCTAAATTCGAAAGGCTGAGAAATAGTATTTTGGTCTGCAATAAGATTATATAAAATATATAATTCAGTTCCAAAGCTACCCATACCACTGTTATAACCTAATCCGACAAAGGCATCCTGCCCATTTTGTGAAATTTTTTCTAACTGCCTTGTAAGGTTGTTATAATAGGCATATTGATTTCTCGTCAAATCAAATTCTACATGCGCGAAAACAACATTGAAAAATTTATAGCGGGCGAATACACCTCCTGCAAGATCAAAAGTGGCTATTTTATCAATTTTTGATTGGTTTTTAAATCGATAGTTTGAAAAAGAAAATCCTACTCTGGGTCCCATTGAAAAATCTGGAGTGAATTTATATCCCACCATTGGAGAAAGTCCCAATGAAAATACTGAAGTAAATTCATCAGCGCCGAATCCAAGATTCACTCCACCACCATACCAAAGTTTTTCAGTAAACTTTGTACTTTCCTTTGTAGGTGCCTTTTTTTTAGTGTTATAATTTTGACCAACCAATGGATTGGTACAGACTAAAACTCCTAAAAAAATAAAAACTAGAAAATATTTTATCTTCATCATCATTCAAAAATTAATGTTTTATGGGTTAAAGGTAGAATAATTTAATTATCTACTAAATAAAAACCCAATCATGTGAGATAGTAAATTTTGGAAATTACCTTTGAAATAGACATTTAAGTTTGTATTTGCTTTCGTTTCAATATAAATGTTTAATTTTAGCCCTTCAACCAGTTTTATTTTATTATAATAGTCAAGCCGAAAAACAGTATGAAGTCAATTGTACATTATTTTTTGTTAATATTCATTCTGACAACTTCAACAAAAACCTTTGCACAACCCGGAAATGATGATTGCGCTGATGCGCTGCCAATAACCCAATTGGACGGCACGTGCATTAGTTATGATTTCAATGGGCCTACTTTTGACCTTATCAATGGTAGTTGCGCAGTTCCGGCAGGGACAAATACCTGGTTCACATTTACAGCACAAGGTGGGAATGCCACATTTAATATTACAGGAGATCCTAAACTTGCGATAACCGTATTAAGTATGCCAACTCCTTGCAGTGTAGCAGGAGCTATCGAAATGGGATGTGGGTTCTCTACATTTACACTAAACAATTTAGTAGCTGGTGATACTTATTATGTTATAGTTTCAAATTCCGGATTTATAGGTACCGGATTTGAAATGTGCGTACTGAATCCACCGCCACCTCCTAATGACGATGCATGCACAGCTACAGGAGTAGCACCTAATGGGTGTGTAACAGGAACTACTTTGGGAGCTGACGCTGACTATACCGTTCCAGGATGCCCTCCCGGCAATGTACAAAATGCGGTATTCTTTAGTTACGTATTAGGTCCTTTAACGACTGGTTTAGATATAGCGATTGCGAATAATGGCATCACCGGTCAAATGGGAGCGATGCTACTAGAATTTCCTAACGGCTGCACTAACGCACCTTTTCTAGCATCCGGTAATTCTGTTTATTGTGGTCCATCGACAAATACGCTTTCCTTTGATGGACTTACTCCAGGGAGTACTGTTTATCTTATGATTGGATCGACGACAGCAGGTGCAGGTATAATTACCGATATGTGCTTTACAGAGATAGAAGGCGATCCGCCCTGTGCAGCCAATGTTGATTGTGCTAATGCCGAAGTTATTCCTATACCGAATCCAGCAGAACCAGTGTGTGTAACAGGTTGTAATGTCGGAATGCCGCCAGGAGGATTTACCAATTGTAACAACGCATTTTTGAATCCAACTGCATGGTATACTTTCAATACAGGCCCTAATAATACTGCCGTATTTAATTTTACAGGCGGTGATCTTACTGCCGGCTCTTTTGTGTTAATGACAGGATGTAATGTCATAGTTGAATGTAACCCTCAGACAATAACTCTTCTTCAGAATACTGATTATCAAATCGCTATTTCTGACTCAGAGGGTAACGTAGGTAACTTTGAGATGTGTATAACCCTCCTTAATATTACTGCTCCTTGTATTAAAAGTGAGGAGTTTACTATAACAGGTGCAAGTATGGGCTCTCCACTTGAAGGACCTTTCAAACCTTGTGAAGTAATAACATTCCGCTATTCAACCAATTTTTTCTCAGGTGGTGATTGTCAATGGCTCCATACATTTATACCTTATATGAGTGAATGTTGGAATAATCAAGTACCAAATCTTATCGGGTATCCCGGAGGAACTAATGCTGGCAATATGGCTTGGTATCCCGCAAACACTGTCTATTGGAAACCAACTACAAATAACCCTCCAAGTGCAATTGGAATAAATGGCAATGGCCAAATCTGCCTTATCGGCACAGCAGGCTGTAATCCTTTTGTGGGTGGAAATGGTGCTTGTGGAAGTACTGATGGAACTGGACTTCCAGGAGGATGGGTTGTTACAAACACATCAGGAAGTTGCGGCGGATCAACTGCTCCAAATCAATCCTGGGGGATTATACAAGGATGTAATACTAATTCAACTAAAATTCTTCAATTTCAGATGACCGTACCATGTAATGCATGTACGTCATGTGAAGATGATCCTGAAGGATTTGTAGTCGGTATAGCTTCCTTCCCGGATGGTGCTACAGGTGGGTGGAATAACCCACAGTGTAATGGAAATGGAATTTTAAAGAAAACAATACTTGTTGAATGTTGCACACCTCCTACAATGGTCATGGTCAATGGGGAGACCTGTAGTGATAAAACTTATTTTGCTGATATAACATTGGATCCACCGAATTCAACACTTGAATGGACTGTGGTAAATGCTAATGGTGTCTTGGGCGCATCCAGTGGTGCCGGTTCAACATTCTCTCAAACATTGACCAATACAAGCAATACCTCTAAAGTGGTAACTTATTCTGTAATTCCGATCAGTCCAACAGGCTGTCGTGGTGAAGCCCAGTTGTTATATGTCACAGTACTACCTGCGGTTATAGCCAATGCAGGTCCAGATAAAAGTTCATGTCCTGGAGCCACTGTCACCATTGGTGGTAACCCAACAGCATCCGGTGGGGCAGGTGCTCCGTATACAATACTTTGGAATACCGGTGATGTTGACCCAAACATTATGGTAACACCTTCATTGACCACTACTTACACCGTAACTGTCACTGATGCTAGCGGTTGTCAAAAAATAGATGAAGTTACAGTTACAGTTTCGGGAACTCTTGAGGTTAATATAACACCTGATCCGGCTGAATTTTGCTTCTCAGATAGATTTAATCATTCACTTACAGCCAACGTAAATGGCACTAATACTCCTTACACATATAATTGGGTAACTCCATGGGGCAATCCAACTTCACAAACTGTAACTATCCTAGCTCCTTTTGCAGGAACCTTCCAGATTCTGGTTGAAGTAACTGATGCAATTGGATGTATAGGAATAGGACAAGTTAACTTGACATTAAATCCAGATCCATTTGTTCTAATACTTGACGCCCCAACTGCTCCTCTCTGCCCTACCGAGAACTATCAGATCTCGTCATCTCCATTATACGTTGATGGCACTGTATTTTCATCTGTTCCTCCGGGCCTTATAACTGTCGATGGAATAATCCAAACAAGTCTTATGACTCCTGGAGTTAATTATTGGATGTACGCTACTAATATCGACCCTATCACAGGTTGTAAGGGAAAAGACAGTATACAAGTTAAAACATTACTGCTTGACGATCCGATTATTACCCCTGTAGGACCATTTTGTGCCAATGTCTCAACGAACGTCCAGCTAGTAGGTACACCACCAGGTGGTGTTTGGGGTGGCCCAGTGACACCTTCAGGTATTTTTGTACCTTCTACCGCTGGCGCAGGTATTCATACTATAACCTATTTAATCGGTGCAGGTACCTGCACAAAGGATACTACATTTGATATAGTTGTTAATCCTATTCCGACGCCTACAATTCTTGGGTTAACGCCATTTTGTATAGCTCAAAGCCCTGACCCGATTTTAACCTCCAGCATTCCAGGAGGCACATGGTCCAGTCCAATTTTAGCCGATGGAACAGTTCCGCTGAGCACAATGACACCTGGAAATTATCCAATATCTTATACGGTGATCGTCAATGGTTGTCAAGGAGTAGTAAATGGCAGTTTGATTATTGCTGACCAACCGGTAGCTAGTGTAGCGCCTGAAGCTATAGTGTGCAACGTAGACCCATTCATGAAAGATAAATCAAAGATAGATCTTGACAATGCTGTGACTGGCGCTACTAATGGAACTTGGAAAGAATTAACTCCTTTGAGTGGAGCCGTAAATCTGGGAGGAAATGAATATGACTTCTTGGGAGTGCCAACCGGGACACTTGCTACTTTTGTCTATACAGTAGCAGCTACCGCCCCTTGTACCGCTGTTACAGACACCATAGTTATTACAGTGGATGAAGAATGTGATTGCCCAAAATTGGATTTCAATCAAGCACTTCCTTTGTGTACAAATGCCGGAAGCTTAGATTTAAATTCCTTAAAAATCAAAGCAGGACTTGGAGGCTGGACATTGACTTCAGTACCTGCAGGATCAGACCCGGCTACATTGACAGGTTCAATTTTTAATGCTACTGATGCAGATCCTGGCTCATATACTGTTACATATACATTAAATCCATTACCAACTGAACCAGATTGTCCAATCGATATCAATCTAATTATTGTAGTCAATCAAGAAGTAGTATATGCTTTAACACCTTCTATTAAAGTTTGTAATAATGTGCCAAAACCACCTTCTGTCAAAACAGTCGTCAATCTTGACAACATGTTTATTGGCCAAAGTGTGATTGGAACCTGGTCTAATGATGATAATGTAGGACTCAATACCGCAGGGAATACATGGGATTTCACCGGAGTTGCAACAGGAACCTATCAGTTTACATTTACACCTAGTGGAGGAGTTGCACCTTGTGCAAATACTCCTACTACAATTGACGTTATTGTCACTAATGAGTGTGATTGTCCTAATTTGGCAGTTTTGACACCATTAACTGCAATTTGTAGTAATAATACTTCAGTAATCGATCTGAATACTAAGATAACCAGTGCTGTTCCGGGAGCATGGACTACCATTTCAACTCCTGCAGGTAACGCTAATACTCCGCTGGCTGGTGGTTTGTTTGATCCAGCAGGTAAAGCAGTAGGTACTTATACTTTTAGATTCGAGATTGGTATTACTCCACCGGAAGATTGCGACAGCACAGTGCAAGTCACTGTGACTATAAGTCCTGAGCTTATATATCAGCTTCAACCGGATGCAAGTGTATGTAATATTGATCCTAAAAATGAAAATGACAATCAACTTAATTTCTCAGGTCCGCTAGTGTGGGCTAGTGCAGTAGTTGGTGGAACATGGGCTGACACGGACAATTCAGGCGCTACTCAAAATGGGAATGTGTGGACCTTCAATGGAGTACCTACAGGAACTTACACTTTTACTTTTACACCTAATGTTGCTCAAGCTCCATGTCCAAATACTCCTCAGACTATTGAGATCACAGTAGTGGACAATTGTGCTTGCGATGACCTGCCAGCAATTCCAGCATTAGCTGCCGCCTGTAATAATGCAGCAACTATCAACTTAATTGCACCAGCAGGTACGACCGGTACATGGTCAATCAAATCAAAACCAGCCGGAATAAATCCTGCGATTATATCAGGTAATTTATTAGAGACTCTTGACAAGGACCAAGGCACATATACCATCAGGTATTTGTTTAATAATATCCTTGCCGGCTGTCCGGATTCAGGTTTTGTTACCCTTGTATTATCAGATTATAAATCCGCAGGTACTTCAGGTCCTGATCTAAAATACTGTGAAAATACTGTATTGATTATTGATCTATTAGATGAAATAACCGGAGAAGAGCCCGGAGGAACATGGACTGAAGTAGGTCCTAACACCGCAGGTGCCGCTTTGACAGGGACTATTCTTAAAATAACAGATCTAAATCCAGGTAATTATATTTTCGAATATAAGCATGCTGCCAATGGAGCCTGCCCTGCTAATAGTTCTGAAGTCAATGTTATGATTAATGCAAACCCGATAGCTGAAGCTGGCGGCGGAAGCGAACTTACTTGTGAAAAGGCGAGTGCGGAAATCGGTGGACAATCAAGCAGTACTGGTCCAAATTTCGCCTATTCCTGGACAGAGAAAAGTAATAATCCTATACCAAATCCAAAATCCCTGACTAACACAGTAACTTTGGAAGGAGTATATTATCTGACAGTGACAAATACCGTAACTGGTTGTATAGCTGTAGATAGTGTCATCATAACCTCTGACCCTAACCGACCTCAGGGAATAGTAATAGAAAGAGATGGACCTACTTGTTTTGGTTTCAAAGACGGGTATATCAGAGTTACAGAGATCAAAGGTGGTTTGCCTCCTATTCTATACTCATTGAATGGCGGACCATTCACTTCCGTTAAATCTTGGTCTAACCTTTCGGGTAGTAATAATACACTCCAGATTAAAGATGCTAATGGTTGTCTACTTGTATTGGATAATATTGTATTAATAGAGCCCACCTTAGTGACAGTAGAAATGGGTAATGATACAATATTAAACTTAGGAGATACATTATTAATAGATCCGGTGATTTCTATACCTGAAGATTCTATCAGTTCTATTGTATTCAGTTCTGATTTTGATTTCATTACCTGCACTGGATGTTTTGACATAACAGTATTCCCTAATCAAACTACTGAATATTCTGTTGAAGTTAAAGATCACAATGGATGTAAGGATACTGACTCTAAGAGAGTTGTCGTGCGTAAAGGTGTTAACATCTTCATTCCTAATATATTTAGTCCAAATGGTGACGGCAACAATGATAATGTCATGATATCAACTAATGACCGTGAGATTAAAAGCATTAATTCGTTTCAAATTTATGATAGGTGGGGAGAAAAGATGTTTGAGGCATTTAACTTCCAGCCTAATGATCCCTCTCAAGGTTGGGATGGTAAACTTAAAGGACAAAAATGTAATCCGGCAGTCTATGTATATTGGGCAGAGGTCGAACTCTTCGATGGTACCAGGCAGATAGTCAAAGGTGATGTGACTTTGGTCAGATAGAATATTAAAACAAAAGAGCTACTTATATAAGTGGCTCTTTTGTTTTAACACAAGCAGTCTTTGTGATTAAACTACATTATTTTTGGGAAATATTGTTCTGAAAAAATATTGTTGTTTGTATTATACCAAATAATGTTACTTAAACTTATTCTAAGATTAATGAATTTCAAAAAAATTGTTTCCCATGCATAATTATGCTAATTTAGCATTCTTCATCTACAATAAATTTTCACATGAAAATAGTTCTACGAATTTTTCTCTTACTATTTAGCATTTTACATAGTAATTACCTATTTAGTCAACCCCCTTCAAATGATGATTGTAATAATTCCATTATAGTTACTCAGCTGGATGGTACTTGCAATACTTATGACTTTGATGAGTCAACTTATGATTTCGTAAATGGAGGTTGTGCTGATCCGGCAGGTCAAAACATTTGGTTTCTCTTCACCGCTCAAGGTCCAAAAGCCACTTTTACCGCAGCACCAATCGTAAATAAGCCAATGATTACAGTAGTTTCAATACCTAGTGGCTGCGGAAACTTAACAGGAGCATTAGAGATGGGATGCGCAGGAGGCTCTTTGACATTAAATAACCTCACAGCCGGGCAAAATTACTATGTGATCATAACTACATTTAGTGGTATTCCTCCAGAGATTGATTTGTGCATCAACAACCCGGTCCCCCCTCCTAACGATGAGCCTTGTAATGCCATAAACATAGCCACAAACGGTTGTGTCAATGGCACCACTTTAGGAGCAAATGCGGATTTCGTAATTCCCGGATGTCCTGCTTCCAATGTTCAAAATGCAGTGTTTTACGCCTATAATTTAGGCCCTACTACCGTTCAATTAGATATTACCGTCGGTACAAATACAATGACTGGAAACATAGGTGTTGCTTTATTAAGCTTTCCAACCGGATGCAGTAACCCTCCTACCCTTGCTGCAAATGGGACCTTTTATTGTGGACCAGTTACCAATACATTTTCATTTGATGGCCTCACTCCAGGATCCACTGTTTATTTCATGATTGGAAGTACAGATGCCGGGGCCGGTAATTTTACTGATTTTTGTATTACAGAAGTAATTGGTGTTCCACCATGCAATACAAACATAGATTGTGCGAATGCACTTCCTATCACCATACCTACATCTGCCACACCTGTCTGTGTTCAAGGCTGCAACAATGGCATGCCCGATGGCCCATTATTATCAGGTGGAGGACCATGTTCTAACATGGATAATCCTACTGCATGGTTCAGCTTTAATACCGGACCTAATAATACTGCGGTTTTCAATTTTAGTTCTGCAGATTTAACATCACCTTTATATGCAGTTTTTAATTCCTGCAATACATGGTTAGAATGTAACCCCGTATCAATAGATCTTACACCCAATACAACATACTATGTAGCTGTGACAGATGCCAATAGCGCTACAGGTAATTTCGAACTTTGTATTACATTATTGAATATCACAGCACCATGTATTACTACCCAGTCACTTACAATAGTCGGAGCGAGTCTGGGATCTCCCCTCTCAGGACCTTTTAAAAAATGCGAGGAAGTAACTTTTAAATACACAACCAACTTTATTCAGCTAGGATCTCAGTGGATACATAGTATGATGCCGGTAATCAGTGAATGTTTTGAATATACTCAAGGAACTCAACCAACTCCATCTGTGCCACCTACCGGAAATGCTTCATGGTCCTGGTATCCAGCAGGAACAGTATATTGGAAACCAGTTAATAATGCAAACAGTGCAGTTGGTATAAATTCAACTACGGGGAATATTTGTATTATCGGCTCCCCGGGTTGTGCTGCATTCGTAGGTGGAGGCAACTGCTCCAATACTGGTACTGTGATGCCTGCAGGATGGATAGGTCCAACCTATTCTGGCACATGTTCAAGTTCAGCGCCAAACCTTTCCTATGGAGATAATAGCAATGGCATACACTCTGTACAATTCACATTAAAAATTCCTTGCACCGCATGTTCTGATATGACTTGCAATGACTATACGGTAGCCATTACTTCTTTTGCTGATGGCCAGACTGGAGGTTGGACTAGTGCCGCATGCAACGGGCACTCTATAGTAACCAAGAAAATTGTAGTTCAATGTTGCACGCCTCCTGACATGATTCTTGAAGATGGAGAAACATGCAGTGGTAAAACATTTTTTGCAAATATCATTTTAGACCCTACAAATTCAACTTTGCAATGGGAGGTATTGAATGCGAACGGAGTTTCAGGGGCAACAGCAGGGACTGGTTCTACTTTTTCAACTACTTTGATCAATAGCACAGGATCTGTCAAAATAGTAACGTTCAATGTATATCCCGTTAGCGAAACAGGATGCGTTGGAGAACCCCAAGTGCTTAGCATCACCGTTTTTCCTGAACTTATAGCTGATGCAGGACCTGATTTTGCATCTTGTCCGGGTGCGATTTTAGAATTGGGCGGCAATCCTACAGCCTCCGGTGGAGCGGGTGCCCCTTATACAATATTATGGTCTACAGGTGAAGATACACCTAATATCACAGTAACACCAACGATAAATTCCACTTATAGTGTTACAGTCACAGATGCCAATGGTTGCGAAGATGTAGATGATGTAATTGTCAGTGTATCGGGAGTACTCACCGTAAGTATCTTACCCAACCCAGCAGTCTATTGTCTTTCAGATCTGACAGGTAAAACTTTATCTGCCAATGTTAACAGCACTAATTCGCCATTTACTTATAAATGGACCACTCCTTGGGGAATATTTGACACCCCAACGATTCTAATCGGCGCTACGATGGCTGGAACTTCCCAGATCACTCTCCAAGTGACTGATGCTTATGGCTGTCAAGGAATAGGAACGCTTAATCTAGTTATCAATCCTGCACCAAGCCTTATGTTTGTTAATGCTCCTACTGGACCATTGTGCCCATTGGAAAGTTTTCAGATCATAACAATTCCATCCTATACTCAGGGAACAATATATACTTCGAATCCTGCAGGATTTGTAATCACAGACGGTAATATTCTGACCGATCAAATGACACCAGGCGTTCAATATTGGTTTATAGCTACATATACAGATCCTCTGACAGGCTGCATCAGCAAAGATAGTTTTCAAACTGAAGTAATATTACTTGACGATCCGGTAATTACTCAGGCTGGCCCTTTTTGTGCAAATACCAATGGCCCTATCCAACTAATCGGAACGCCAACAGGTGGCACCTGGATAGGAAATGTATCAGCTAATGGAGAATTCTACCCGAATTCTTTTGGAGCAGGCATTTATAATATAGATTACATTATTGGCAGCGGTACTTGTACGAAACAGACTTCTACGACAATTACAGTTAATCCTAATCCAACACCTATACTTTATAACCTCACAAGTTATTGTACAAATGAAACGCCAAATCCTATACTGGTTTCAGACATTCCTGGAGGTACATGGTCTGCCCCTTTAAACAACTTTGGTGAAGTCCCATTAAACACTTTGGCTCCAGGAATCTACAATTTCACTTACACTGTCACTGTAGACGGATGCGTAGGAAGCCTTAATGACAACATCATCATAGCAGATCAGCCAACTGCCTCCTTAATCCAAACTGGAGTAGTCTGTAATGCTGATCCGGGGATGGAAGGAAAATCAAAATTAGATCTGGATGACTTTATTACAAGCGGTAGCTCAACAGGAATATGGAAAGAAATCGCACCACTAAGTGGAGCTGTAACCTTCGGCAACAATATATATGACTTTACAGGTGTAACCAATGGCACAATAGCAACTTTCTCTTATACTTTAACTGCTGCACTGCCATGTGCTGATTTCATAGATACCGTAAGTATAACTGTAGATGACAATTGTGATTGCCCGAAAATTCAATTCGGCCAGGCAAATCCACTCTGTAATAACAATGGATTACTTGATTTGAATTCACTCAAGATCAATGCTGCAAGTGGTGATTGGACTTTAATTACTGTGCCATCCGGAAGTAACCCGGCCACATTGATTGGATCCACTTTTGATGGAACAGGAAAGGATGCAGGTACATATGTCATGAGATATACACTTAATCCTCTTCCTACGAATGTTATTTGTCCGACATATGCTGATATCAGCATTACATTAAACCCTCAGGTAGTCTATACTTTAAAACCTGAGATTAAAGTTTGTAATAATGCCCCCAATCCACCTTCAGTTAAAACACAGGTTAATCTTAGTGACTTTTTTGTCGGCCAATCAGTGATTGGCACTTGGAATAATGATGATAATGTAGGCACTAACATTTCAGGTACTACTTGGGATTTTACAGGAGTAGCGATAGGCACTTATAAATTTACATTTACATCCTCTAATGCGATCGCACCATGCCAAAATCTTGCAACCACTGTTAATATAATAGTTACAGAAAATTGCAATTGCCCTGAATTGACATTGAATGTACCTTTGACAACAATTTGTTCTGATCAATTAGCGCTGATCGATCTATCCACATTTATAACTTCAGCTGAGACCGGTACATGGAATATTATAAAAAATCCATCCGGCATCGTGAATATACCTATACCCGGAGGCAACTTTGACCCTACCGGCAAAGCGACAGGTAATTACGAGATTAAATTTGAGATCAATATAAGTCCTCCCGATGATTGTGACAGTGTCCTGATTCTTAACATCGAGATTGTTCCAGAACTGGTATATGCTTTACTTCCCGATGCGACAGTATGTAATATTGATCCAAAATCAAATGGAGCCAATGAATTGGACTTTTCAGGAAATTCTATCTGGTCAAGTGCTTCGATAGCAGGAAGCTGGACGGATACAGATGGATCTGGAGCTATACAAAACGGCAATATTTGGAACTTTAATGGGGTTCCTACTGGGGTTTATACATTTACTTTTACACCTTCTGGAGCTCAGACTCCTTGTACCAATAACCCTCAAACCATTGAAATCACTGTAGTAGACAATTGTGCCTGTCCTGATCTTCCTGTCCTCACTCCTATTGCTGCAATTTGTAACAATACAACAAGTATTAATTTGGTCGTACCATCAGGAGCTACCGGAACATGGACATTCAAGTCCATCCCGGCTGGCAGTAATCCTGCAGTCATCAACGGCAACACATTGGAGGTCAATGGCAAGGATTCTGGCATCTACAGATTAAGGTTTAGATATGACAATATAAGTGCGGGATGCCCTGATACAGGGTTTGTTAATTTCACACTTGATGAATACAAATACGCCGGAATTGCGAATAATACCTTAAGTTACTGTGAGAGAACCGCTTTGATTATTGACCTTATGGATGAGATAAATGGAGAAGATCCAGGAGGCGTATTGACGGAAGTTGGACCTAACACTGCTGGTGCTGCTTTAGTCGGTAGTAATCTTAAAATCAAGGATCTATCACCTGGTGATTATATATTCCAGTATAAATTTAATAATGGTGGAGCCTGCCCGGCAAGTTCTGCTGAAGTAAATATTAAAGTATTTGAAAACCCAATTGCTGATGCCGGTATCTCACAAGAATTAACTTGCGAGAAAGCAACAGCAACAATTGGTGGAAGTAATACAAGTACCGGTCCAAACTTCACCTACTTATGGACAGAAAAAGATAATAAAATTATTCCTAATCCTACTGCACCAACTCTATCAGTTTCATTGGATGGTACTTATTATCTGCTGGTCACCGAAACAAAAACTGGATGCATTGCAAGAGACACTGTAGTGATCACTTCTGATCCTGACCGCCCTCAAGGTATTGAAATTGAGAGAGATGGACCTACTTGTTTTGGTTATAAAGATGGATATATTAAGATCACAAAGATCGAAGGTGGAGCTCCTCCCATCCTTTATTCATTCAATGACGGACCTTATTCTTCAATTAATTCGTGGATCAATCTTTCAGGAAGTTCTAATGTGATTAGAATTAAAGATGCCAATGGTTGTACACTTGTTCTTGATGATATAAATCTCATAGAGCCCCCTCTGGTGACAATTGAACTTGGAAATGATACAATTATCAATATTGGCGATACTGTTCTGATCGATCCCGAAATCTCGATACCCGATGAAGATATAGGCACTATCACTTTTAGTTCTGCATTTGATTTTATTAACTGTGCAGGTTGCTTTGAAATTACTGTATTTCCAAATCAAACTACTGAATACACAGTGGAGGTTAAGGATAAAAATGGATGTAGCGATGTTGATACCAAAAAAATTATTGTCAAAAAAGGTGTAAATATTTTTATTCCAAACATCTTCAGTCCAAATGGAGATGGAAACAATGACAGGGTAATAATTTCAACCAATTCAAAGGAGATTAAAAAGATCAATTCTTTCCAAATTTACGATCGTTGGGGAGAAAAAATGTTTGAAGCTTTGAATTTTGAACCCAATAATCCAGCTGTAGGTTGGGATGGAAATCTCAAAGGACAGAAATGTAATCCTGCTGTATATGTCTATTGGGCAGAGGTAGAATTATTCGATGGAACAAGACAAATATTGAAAGGGGATGTTACACTAATTAGGTAATTCACACTCACAGATCAAAAACATGGGTAGAAGTAAATGATGCTTCTACCCTTTTTTTATTCTTCTGCCCCCGCTGGCGCGAGTTTTCAACTCGTGCCGTCCCTATATACTAATCAATAAACCCACTCATTCCTCCGCCAACCTCACCACCAAGCCATCACAAGCCCGATTAACCGGTATCTGACAAGACAACCTGGAATTCAATTTGAAATTGGGAACTTGATCCAACATTAATTCTTCATCCTCCCCCATTGAATCCAGAGCATCTCCTCCTTCTTCAATAAGTACCTGACATGTGGCACAGAGTGCCATCCCTCCGCAAGTCGCCATAATCGGCAAACCATCCGCTTTACATAGTTCCATAAGAGAAATACCTATCCCATCAGGTACTTCATAGTCATGCTGCTCTCCATGACGATCTATGACAGTAATTTTGATTAAATCGTCCATTTGTCGTTTTTAGTCTGAAAGATCTGATTGATATGCTTTTCTATATTCTGGCTGATTTTTGTGATCGGCAAGTCATTGCTGTCATCGCCAAATGGGTCTTCTATTTCTTCAGCTATTAATTCCATACTCGCAAGTACATAAAATACCATCGCAACTATTGGTGCCACATAATACCCAAGTAAAAAAACATATCCAAAAGGCAAAGTCATTATATAAATGAATATAAATTTCTTAATAAATGCACTGTATGAATAAGGAATAGGCGTATTTTTTATGCGCTCACATCCTCCACAAACATCAGTAAATTGTCCAAGATCCTTTAACAAACTCTGAAAGTGCCAATCATCTATCTTGTTATTCTTTCGCATTTTAAAAAGTTTGTCATGCATCAATAATGCCACATGATTTGGCTCATGATCACTGTTTGCAAAATTTGCAAATTCAGGATGCTCTTTCTCATCAAGGACAAATTGAAGACCTTTACTGATCAGATAAGTTCTTAATGTGGCAGCATATAAAGGGATCATCTTTCGGTAAAATTCCTTGGTTTCTTCATCCAAATTGCTATCTGATGCAATTTTAATAGCCAAATTCCTACTTACATTGACAAGTTGCCCCCAAAGTTTTCTACCTTCCCACCATCGATCATAGGCTGTATTCGTGCGAAATACGAGAAGAATTGAGATCGCAAAACCCAGCAAACTATGCATTATGGGTATATTTTTTATCCAAGGATGATCAGTAATATCCAGATATTCTTGTTCCCAATAGGCTATAGCAATTGAATATAAAGCGATAACTAAAATCATTGGACCAAGCTTACGGAGGGTGTCCGATTTGTGGACTTTAAGTATAAAAGTAAACCAATCTTTAGGGTTGTAAATCAGCATTAAATCAAATTTTAAAAGATAAATGTAGAGAATATAAATTTTTGAACCGTGATTATTCTATATTCGTTAATAATTTTAATCTTCCAAACAGATTTATTGATTGTATTAATAAAACTAATTGAGTATTTATTTCCTTTACAATCTGTTCATTATCTATTTAAAAAATAATTTATGGCTTTATCAAATGTCAATCCATTGTCAACTTCCAGTTGGAAATCCTTGCTCAGTTCTGCAGAACGCTTGAATTCAAAACATATTTCCGAACTTTTAAATAAGGACAGTGAACGATTCCAAAAGTATTCATATTCATTGGAAGATATTTTATTTGATTTTTCCAAAAATAAAATTGATGCTCAAATAGTTAACGATTTAAAGTCTCTTGCACACGAAGCCGGGCTATCAGAAGCTATAAAAGCTATGTTTGACGGAGAGGCAATTAATCGAACTGAAGGTAGAAGTGTATTACATACAGCTTTGAGGAATCAGGGTGATCTACCCGTTTATAGTGAAGGTAAAGATGTCATGCCTGAAATCAGGGTTGTTTTAAGCAAAATGAAAGAATTCTGTAAGCGCATACATACTCAGCAACACAAAGGATTTACAGGCAAACCTATTCGCCATATCGTCAATATCGGAATTGGGGGAAGTGATCTGGGACCGGTCATGGTAACGGAAGCCTTAAAGCCGTATTGGGTCGAGGGGATAGAAGCGCACTTTGTTTCAAACATAGATGGAACCCACATTGCAGAAGTATTTAAAAAAATCGATCCTGAGACAACGCTTTTTCTTATCGCTTCTAAGACATTCACCACTCAAGAAACGATGACGAATGCTCATACTGCCAGAGAATGGTTTTTAAAATATGCTGGTGATGAAAAGTACGTCGCCTTGCACTTTGTAGCACTTTCGACCAATTCAGCGGGTGTAAAAGCATTCGGAATAGATCCGGACAACATGTTTGAGTTTTGGGATTGGGTAGGAGGACGATATAGCTTGTGGAGTGCTATTGGTTTGTCAATAGCTTTGACCATAGGTTTCGATAATTTTGAGAATATATTAAAAGGAGGCTTTAGTGCTGACGAACATTTCAGAACCGCCGAATTTGAAGATAATATTCCTGTATTAATGGCCTTAATAGGCATCTGGAATTGTAATTTTTTGGGTGCACATACAGAGGCAATCTTGCCTTATGATCAATATATGCATCGATTTGCAGCCTATTTCCAACAAGGAAATATGGAGAGCAATGGAAAATCTGTAGATAGAAATGGTAATCCAATTCCATATGAAACGGGACCTGTCATATGGGGAGAGCCTGGCACCAATGGTCAACATGCATTTTACCAACTTATACATCAGGGGACAAAGTTAATACCTTGTGATTTTATCGCACCGGCTATATCTCATAATCCATTACCGGAGCATCATGACATACTTTTGAGCAATTTCTTTGCACAAACTCAGGCACTTGCCTTTGGTAAAAACCTGGCCCAGGTTAAAAAAGAGATGGAAAGTTCAGGTGCAGATGAAGCAAAAATAGAGGCTATAGCGCCTTTCAGGGTTTTCAGCGGAGATCGTCCAAGTAATTCTATACTTATCAAAAAGATCACACCTTATACACTAGGGCAGCTGATAGCTATATATGAACATAAGATATTCACTCAAGGAGTCATCTGGAATATATACAGTTTTGATCAATGGGGCGTAGAATATGGAAAACAGCTGGCTAATAATATACTTCCTGAACTAAAGAATAACTCAGAAGTGACAAAGTTTGACTCTTCAACCAATGGATTGATCAATGCATTCAAAAAAGCAAGAAAAATATAGTTTACCAGTCTTTTTTCAATAATACACGATAGGATAGAAATCCGAAAAGAACTGCATAAATGCAGCACATACCTATGTGATTCCAAGGAATTTCAGCTGCGATATCTTTTCCTTGTCCCATAAGTGCCTGAATGGTACTTAATCTTGCTACAGGAATAGGTATAATGTTGGACATGCTAGTTAGTGGCAAATAATCACTAATTACCACTTTGTTAATAACGGCCTGAGGACTTTGCTCAAACATATTCATTGTGGCCCACTTCTCTATTCCGTTGACTATTTTTTCAGCAAACCACCAAAGAAACAAAAGTATGAATGTAAATGCTGATTTCCTTATAATGATTGATAAGAATAAGGCAAGCATCATAAATGCAACTAATTTGACAAAATAACCGACTAAGAAACCAATTTCAGCAAATCGATAATCCGGATTAGTGATCGTATTGTATTTCAATCCAAAAATAAATGAAAATACAAATACCAAAATGGTAGAAACCAGACTTAGTATAACAATAGTATAAATCTTAGAAAGTAAAAATTCCTTCCTACTCAGTCCATCTATGACATTCTGTTTGAAAGTGCCATTCTGGAATTCATTCACTACGGTTGTGATAATGATAAAAGCTAAAAAAACTTTAATCAATGCCGTAAAATAAGTTGTAAAATTCCAAATCTGTGGAAAATTAAAGATGCCTTCTTTCACAAGGTCGATCTCCTTCCCTGCCAATGAAAACTTTTGTGTACCGAGCATTATAAGGCCAAAAAGAAAAAGGCAATAAAGAAGAATAAATATTCTTGCTACTTTGTAATTATATATTTTAAGCCATTCAAGCTGTATTAATCGAATCATAGTTTTGGTGCTTTTTCAAAAAATTTAATAATTAATTCTAACCTCATTTCACTAATTCCAGGAATTGTTCTTCCAAAGAATCTCGTTTCTTGACAAGGTGAGAAAGAGAGATATTGCTTTCAAATAAAAGCTTATTCAGATCTTCGGCAGAAATATCCTGTTCAATAGTAGCTCTGATCAACCCATTATTGTTTATGATTTTGTTGAAATTACCGGCTTTTTTCAAAGCGGCTTCAAGGAAATTCATGTTAGAAGCCCTGAGTTCAAAAAACCCTTTATTGTTGGTCATCCCATCTACGAGGCCTGAGTATAATGATCTACCATTTTTTAAAACTATCACATGGCTGCAGACTTTCTCAACCTCATCAAGTAAATGACTTGCAAGGATGATGGTGGTTCCATCATTTGCTATCTTTTGAATGATTTCTCTGATTTGGATGATACCCATTGGGTCGAGCCCATTAGTAGGTTCATCTAATATTAGCACTTCAGGATCATTAAGCACTGCGCTGGCGATAGCAAGCCGCTGTTTCATCCCAAGTGAATATGTCAAAAATTTATCTTTTTTTCTTTCAAGTAGTCCTACCAATGAAAGTTTCTCGTCAATTTTCTTTTGATCAACTCCTTTAATTTTAGCTGTGATTTCAAGATTTTGGCCTGCATTTAAATATGGGTAGAAATTAGGCCTTTCTATGATTGCTCCAATTCTCTTTAATGTTTGATGATCTGTACTTTCTCCAAACCATTTCCAGCTCCCCGAAGTAGCGTTAATAGTAGTCAGCAACATTCCAAGAGTTGTCGACTTACCGCTTCCATTAGGCCCAAGAAGCCCATAAACATTACCTTTTTCAACATTAAAGGAAATGTCATTCACTGCAGTAAGTCTTCCAAATTTCTTTGTGAGATTTTTAATTTCTAGTATATAATCCATTTTTTGAAATTTTGATTTGTAAATGTAATTTAATAATTATCACTAATTGTCATGTAAACTTATTCAATTATCATTTTTCGACCAAATTACAATTATAAAAGATGTGTAAGTCTGAATGGGCTAATCTCTATCCACCACCATAACCATGAGCCCTTCTATCCCAAATAGTAAAAACCCAAAATATATTTAAATTGACATTCGAATAAAATATAATGTATATTTGCCTAATCACCGAATAGAATTTAATAAATCTAACCCTTCTCTCCTTTCATCTTTTTTACAAAGAATTTTTATCATTTGACGGACCTTAGTCTGATTCAAAACACATATTTATTAATATCTATAGAACAATGAAACATTTTCTATTTCTCACAATAATATTGGTAATCAATACTTTGCACGCTCAACCATCCAGCTGGACTGACACAGGAATAGGTGGCGGCGGATCACTGTTTTCACCGACTATAAGTCCCTCCAACGCCAATATAATGTATATGCAATGCGATATGTCAGAGGTCTTTCACACGACTGATGCTGGTCTAACATGGGATAATGTGCATTTTAAGCAATTAATTTCTACAGGTGGTAAACACAGAATGGAGTTTACAAGTGACCCTAACATCCTTTATACAGTTAATTTATCATTCAACGAAGATCTCCAATATCCTGTCAAAAGCACTAATGGTGGCAATACCTGGAATACCATTGACGATCCAACCGATGGCGAAGTTTGGTCCATATTTGCAGATCCTTCCTCCACATCAAGAATCATTATTTCTTCCTATAAAAGATTGTATATCAGCACCAATGGTGGTTCAAGTTTTATTGAAAAATTCAGCGATGCTGATGCTCTTTTGATTTCCGGTGTATTCTGGGATGGCAATAACATTTTTGTCGGAACGAATCGAGGATTAGTTCTTTCTACTGACAGCGGATCCACATTCAACCTAGATCCATCCAATGGAATTCCTGCCAATGAAGGCTTTTTAAGTTTTACCGGATCAAAAAGTGGAGGAATCACCCGTCTGATGGGAACTACTGCATCTCAAAATGATCTTTACCCGGGGATGAATGCACTTGACATTGAATATTATTCTACTACATTAAAAAGAGATTTTGGTGTCACAAATTGGATATCTGCGACCGCCGGTATTGCCATAGATGATAACCTTTACTGTATTGCTTCGTCCATCAACAATTCTAATGTCTTTTATGTAGGAGGCACTGATCCTAATACTAGCTATCCGGTTATATATAAGACTATAAACGGAGGAATCAGCTGGACTCCAGTATTCCTTACCAACAATAATCAAAATATAGCCACAGGTTATAGTGGGTATCAAGGAGATGAGGATTGGTATTTTGGAGAGATTGTATTTGGCTTGGCTGTTGCTCCAAACGATGCCAATACCGTCATTTTTACTGATTTTGGATTTGCACATATTTCTCAAAATGGTGGTACAAGCTGGAGACAGGCTTATGTAAATTCTGCTGACCAAAACCCTATGAACGCTCCCACCCCAAAAGACAAAGCATACAAGAACAATGGCCTTGAAAATACCTCTTGTTGGAACTTACATTGGAAAAAAGACAACTCAAATAATATTTTCGCAAGTTATACAGATATAACAGGAGTTCGAAGCTTGGATGGAGGCAGCTCATGGGCATTCGACTATAATGGCATTACCTATAATAC
>Ga0209480_10000298_pt1 | contig 42480 bp, 49 predicted proteins | sample JI61114C2DNA_FD_187501 | JGI IMG/M metagenome (GOLD analysis project Ga0209480, IMG submission 187501) | Wastewater effluent complex algal communities from Wisconsin, to seasonally profile nutrient transformation and Carbon sequestration -... | ecosystem: Engineered > WWTP > Effluent > Algae... | reverse complement strand
GACATCAGCAGGCGTTTTGCAATCGCTGAGTAAGTCATCCATGAGTTTCGGGTCGAGGCGTTCCATGTTACTGCTCCTTCTTGGGATTCACGTTATATAGCAGTTACACAGTTCAGTTTACAGTCTCATGCTAAACGGTTATAATGCTGAGTGCTCCGGCTATGACAGCCATATAAAGATTGGAAAGACCATGAAAAGAGTATTTTTGACGACGACAATAGCAGCAAGTCTATTATGGATGGCATCTGCTGCTCAGGCTGAGACACTCCTTCAAGTCTATCAACAAGCCAAGACCTATGATGCTCAGCTCAAATCACAAGAAAGCAGTTACCTAGCGACTTTAGAAAATAAACCACAAGCCTTAGCTGCGAAAAAACCGCAAGTCAGCTTCAATGCCAATGCCAGTTTTAGCGAGCAATACACGCCTTATGATGGCCTTAGTAAGAATAGTAATGGGCTAAACAGCACATATACCTTAGGCGTCACTAAATCGTTGTATAACCGTGCTTTAGATGCACAAATTGATAAAGTCGACTCGCAAATCGCTCAAGCAGGCATGCAGCTAGATGCTCAGCGCCAAGCTTTATTTTTACGTGTCGCTCAACCCTACTTTTCTTATTTGCTAGCTAAAGAGAATTTGAATGTCGCTAGTAATGAAAAAAACGCGATAAAACGCCAATTAGCTCAAGCGCAAGCGTTCTTTGATGTCGGGCGCTCAGCGATTACTGATGTGAAAGAAGCTGATTCACGTTACAACTTAGCAGTGGCTGGTGAGATTGCGGCTAAAGAAAGCTTGGATATTGCACGTGAAAATTTGCGCGTGTTAACCGGAAAATCCTATCAAAACTTATTAGGCCCACAACCTAATTTAGCGCTGACCGTGCCTAAACCACAAAATATGGATGCTTGGGTAGCCATGGCTAAGCGTTCTAGCAAATCGCTACAAGCCGCTCGGCAAGCGATTGAAGTTGCACAGAAAGAAATCGAAATTCAACGTACTAGCGAACGTAATCCGGTCGTGAACTTATATGCACGCCAAACCGGTAGCATTACCGAAAGTAGTAGCTCGACTTTAGATCCGCGTGTGCTGGGTGCTAACGTTGGCGTTGAGGTGAACATACCGATTTATCAAGGCGGTGCTGAAGCTTCTAAAATTCGCCAAGCTCAACATCAATTCCGCCAAACCCAGCAAGAATATGATTATCAAGAGCGCTTAATCGAGCAGCAAGTGCGTAGTGCTTATTTGAGTATCGAGTCTGCGATTAGCCAAGTTAAAGCGCAACAACGTGCCCTAGCCGCCTCAGAAACTGCAGCAGAAGCGACTAAAGTGGGCTTTGAAGTCGGTACACGCACTGCAGTGGATGTGTTGACTGCGCTACGTGATGTCTTTGCTGCACGCCGCGATTATGCGAATGCGCGCTATAACTATTTGCTGAGCACTTTGCAATTGCGTCAAGCCGCCGGTACTTTGTCTGAAAATGATATCAAGCAGTTAAGCGCACAGCTCAACCGCAAATAAATCAAAAATAGGGTGCAAGGGCTTACTTACTGACAGCGTGAGGTCAGTAGAGCTTAGGATTTATTTTAATGTCTAATAAGACCAGCAACGACGTAGATTACTGCGTACATCGCTGATATAGATAGCAGGTAATTTAATAGGCTTGAACACCATGTTTTAGCAATAGTTTCGGTAAAATATCATCCAGATTTTGCACATCTTTATCTTGAAGCTCTATAAGATTGAAACCATATTTGTTGTAGAGATCGATTTTCTTTTTCTTTCTTGCTAAGTATTTAGGGTCATTCTCGTAGCCCCAATACTCAATGTAGACTCTTCCTGTAGGGATATAGAAGTCGCAATAAACATCCTCTTCAATAGGTAACTTTCTTTCATAGGCATGCACAATCTCAGCCATGTAAAGCCAATTATCAATTAACATTTCTGCTTTTGAGCGAACCATATGCCCATCGGCACTTCTATGTTTTGCTTCAAACTTTTCCCTGAATTCTACGGACTCTTCATTAGTGACCTTTATTGCTTCAGGCGTAGGAGAGTTATCAACCCCCTTAACATGCCCAATAGTTTCACTTAATGCCTTTGAATGAATAATCCCTTCAGGCCAGCGAACGTAAGGAATGCCTGATTTTTTATCTTCTGCTTGTATACCACCCTGCTTTTTTCCTTGCTCAGTAACAACCCAACCTTTTAAACCTTTTTGTACCCAACCCAACTCTGAAAAAATAAAATTTACTTTATTTGCTGTTAAATCAAAATTTTTGCCAATACTTGTTGAAGTCATTAGAGGTTTAGGTGTTTGAGACTTATTAAGGTCAAGGCCCTCCGGCCAAACAATATACTGGCCATATTGGGTTGACTCTTTAATTGAACCGCCATTTTTAACACCTGATTCTGTCAATAGCCAGTTATCATCTTGCTTTGTAATATACCCAAGCTCTATAAGTTGGGAGAATAGTTCTTTGGGAGCAATATTATATATTTTCGCTAAGGCTGTTGTTGATACTTGACCCATTGCACTTACATCCTATTTATTATTTATAGTAAATGAATATCATATATATTTAACTCTTTCATATTTTTCCGACAAGCTACTTCCTCATTGAAGTACGCAAAAATCCAATGACCTTAGCCGGGTTCATAAAACAAAAAAGCCTGCTTTTGCAGGCTTCTTGAATCAAGTCAAAGCTTAAAAACTTAAGCGACTTCTACCGATTTATTCGCACGTTTCCGATCATGCTCTAATAAATGGCGTTTACGCACGCGGATATTCAGCGGAGTGATTTCAACTAATTCATCATCATCAATAAATTCGAGCGCTTGCTCTAAAGTCATCCGAATCGGTGGTGATAGAATCAAGTTCTCATCCGTACCTGATGCACGAATATTGGTCAGCTGCTTGGCTTTGAGTGGATTGACAATCAAATCATTATCACGGCTATGAATACCAATCACCATGCCTTCGTAAACTTCCTCAGCATGACCGATGAACATACGTCCACGTTCTTGCAGGCTGAAAATGGCATAGGCTAAAGCTTTGCCGGTGCCATTAGAGATCAATACACCATTAATACGCTGGCCAATTGAACCTGGCTTATAAGGGCCGTAATGATCGAAGGTGTGATAGATCAGACCGGTACCTGAAGTCAGGGTCATGAAGTCACTTTGGAAGCCAATCAAACCACGCGAAGGCATCACATATTGCAAGCGCACGCGGCCTTTGCCATCCGGTGACATATCTTTCAGGTCAGCACGGCGTAAACCCAGCGCTTCCATGATTTTGCCTTGATGTTGCTCTTCAAGGTCAACCGTCACGGTTTCGTAAGGCTCTAATTTTTCGCCATCGACTTCACGAATAATAACTTGCGGACGTGAAACAGCTAGTTCGTAACCTTCACGGCGCATATTCTCTAACAAAATACCTAAGTGCAGCTCACCACGACCCGATACATTGAATTTTTCTGGATCATTCGTTGGCTCAACGCGCAAAGCAACGTTATGTAGTAACTCTTGCTCTAAACGCTCTTTCAAGCGGCGTGAAGAAGTGCCCGTCTTAACATCTTTGCCTACAAACGGTGAATCATTCACTTGGAAAATCATGCTAATCGTTGGCTCATCCACTTTTAAAGGTGGCAGCGCGACTACACTGGTCGGATCGCATAAAGTATCAGAGATATACAGCTCATCCATCCCAGAGAAAGCAATAATATCGCCTGCTTGCGCATCTGGAACTTCCACTCGATCTAAACCATTAAAGCCCAGAATCTTTAAAATCCGCCCACTACGAATAGTGCCATTAATATCAATAGCCTTAATTTGGGTATTGGTTTTGATCTTGCCTTGCTTAATCCGTCCAATGCCGATAATACCCATGTAAGGGTTATAATCAAGCTGGCTGACCTGTAGCTGGAAAGGCGCTTCGATATCGACATCTGGCGCTGGTACGTGGCTCAGAATCGTTTCAAATAGCGCTGTCATATCACCACTATTGACTGTTTCATCCATGCCTGCAAAGCCATTTAAAGCCGATGCATAGACGACTGGGAAATCGAGTTGCGCGTCGCTTGCACCCAAGTTATCAAATAACTCAAATACTTGATCCATCACCCAATGTGGACGTGCACCGGGGCGGTCAATTTTGTTGACGACTAAAATCGGACGCAAGCCGTGTGAGAAGGCTTTCTGGGTCACGAAGCGGGTTTGTGGCATCGGGCCATCAACCGCATCGACCAACAGCAGTACTGAATCCACCATCGACAGTACGCGCTCAACTTCACCACCGAAGTCAGCATGCCCGGGGGTGTCGACGATATTAATCCGATAAGTAATGCCATCCTTAGGATTGGTCCAGCGGATCGCTGTATTTTTCGCAAGAATGGTGATCCCGCGTTCTTTTTCCAACGCATTAGAGTCCATCATACGTTCGGAAAGTTCAGCACGCGCATCTAGCGTACCCGATTGTTGCAGCAATTTGTCCACCAGCGTTGTCTTGCCGTGGTCGACGTGCGCAATAATCGCTATATTGCGGAGATTTTGGATCACAACTTATTACTCAAAGAAAATCAAGGATGCAGATTATACCGATAGCATGTGTTAAATTCATGAATTTTTTCGTGTCATCACGTTTAATTGAGCTATGACTGACTTAACTAACCCACATTACGATTTAATTGGCGGCGAAACTGGCCTGCGCCAACTGGTGGATCGCTTTTACGATCTGATGGATACCCAACCCGAAACTTGGGAATTGCGCAAACTTCATCCACAAGACCTGCAAAGCTCCCGTGATAAATTGTTTATGTTCTTATCGGGTTGGCTTGGCGGCCCGCCTTTGTATGAAAATGCCTATGGTCATCCCTATTTACGAGCGCGCCACTTGCCTTTCCCGATTGATTCTAGCATGCGCGACCAATGGCTGATGTGTATGAATCAAGCGATTGACGAACAAATCGCCGATTCACCGCTAAATCGTGCTTTAAAAATGGCTTTTGCCCGTACTGCTGATCATATGCGCAATAAACAAGATATATCGACCAGTTAAAGCAATTATCAAAAAATAAAATCCTTTGATCTTGTTTCGACAGATTCCCTGAACTGCTCTGCTCATTATCTTCGTTATTCTTTTAAATGATTAATCAAGGATCGGGTAATGAAAATTTTATATGCATCCGCAGTCTTAGTGAGTTATCTAATCGCATCCAATGCGCTTGCTGGCGGTACTAGCGCGCCCTTTTATGTGGGTGGCAGTTATGGGGTCAGTAGCTATGACAATGCTAACGAGCAAATGGATAATCTGGATATTTGCAAGCAAGCTGGCGCGCACAGCCAAACTTGTACCAGTGACGATAGCGATAACGTAGGCCATATTTATGGCGGCCTACAAATCAGTGAAGGCTTAAGTGTCGAAGTAGGTTATGCAGATATAGGCGAAACAGCTAATTATCAATACTCAGACCCCATTATCATTAATCAACAAACCACGGCTATTACTGTCAGTGGAGTGGCGAAACAGCGCTTAAGCAAATCCTCACCTGTGTCTGCCTATGGCAAGGCGGGTGTAGTCCGCTGGAGTACTGAAACAACGGTAGCGAGCGATAATCCAGCTTTAAATGGTTTAAAAATCTCTGAAGATGGCTATTCACCGATGCTAGGTGCTGGTTTGCAATATGATATGAATAACAATATCAGTGTACGCGCAGGTTGGGAGCGCTATTACGATGTCGGTGAGAATAGTAAAGTCTTAGAATATGACGCGGCTGGCAGTTCTGCAAAAGTAAATACTTTAGAAACTGATGTAGATGTGATTTCTGCTGGTGTTAATTTTAGCTTTTTATAAGCGCTAGTTTTGGAGCCAATTGTAGATGCTTAAACAATTGGCTCCTACAATTTTAATGAAAGACTAATTTAGCTCTTTCAGTTTCAATCCAAGTTTCGACTTCTTGCATTAAAGCTTCAGGTTGCTTGCCAATGGTAGGGATAGGTTCACCAATGCTCACCGTAATAGTGCCCGGCTTTTTAATATAAGAATGCCTTGGCCAACTAGCCCCGGCATTATGCGCGACTGGCACGATAGGATACTCGCTCGCGACCGCCATCACTGCGCCACCAATTTTATACTTGGACTTTACCCCAGGTTTTACTCGTGTGCCCTCAGGGAAAATGACTAACCAAATACCTTCATCTAAGCGTTCTTTGCCTTGATTTCTGACTTGATCTACAGCATTTCGCCCTGCTGCACGGTCAATGGCAACCGGCTTAATTAACCGTAAGCCCCAACCAAAGAACGGAACTTTCATCAATTCTTGTTTCAAAACCCAAGTGAGGGGCGGAAAGATGGTCGCAAAAGCCAGAGTTTCCCAAGTAGATTGATGGTTCGCCATTAAAATCGCAGCGTGCTCAGTAGGGATATTATCTAAGCCTTTGATTTCATAGTGTACACCACAAGTGACACCTAACCACCAAACATTAAACCGACACCAGCCCACCAAGATTTGATAGCGTTTCTCATAGGAGATGAGAGCAAGGAGCGGCGCCATGCCACCATAAACTAAAGTGCTCACTAAAAAGCCGAACCAAAACAAAGTGGCTCGCACACCCAACCACAGCTTCACAGGAATACTCAAGCTTCGCTCCTCAAACCCTAAGCAGAAGATAATAAAATTCGATAACACTAAACCGCTAATAACGCTCGCAACCGCTGCAAAGCTTGCCCACGATGACTCATTCGATTTTTCTCAGTCGCCTCTAACTCAGCTGCGGTACAGCGATGCGTAGGCACATAAAATAGTGGATCATAGCCAAAACCTTGCTGACCCTGAATCGCATTCAAAATCATGCCTTCCCAACTCGCCTCAGCAATTAACGGCACAGGATCAGTCGGATGGCGGACTAAAACAATACAACAACGGAAACGAGCCGTACGCTGTTCAGCAGGTACATTCTTTAGTGCTGCCAACAATTTCGCATTATTGGCGGCATCATTAGTCGGCTGACCTGCAAAACGCGCTGAATAAATCCCGGGCTGCCCACCTAAAGCATCTACCACTAAACCAGAATCATCTGCCAAAGCGGCTAAACCCGTAATTTGTGAAGCATGTCGTGCTTTGAGCAAGGCGTTCTCAACAAAGCTTAAGCCAGTTTCTTCAGCATCGGTCACGCCTAAATCAGCTTGACGTATTACTTCAAACCCAAAATCAGCAAGCAGGCTATTAAACTCACGTAATTTACCTGCATTACTACTGGCTAAAACTAAGCGTTGACTCATTCGGCTAAAGCTCTATTTTGTGCTTCCATAATTTCGCTGATGCCTTTATTCGCTAATAACAGCATCGCATCCAATTCTTCACGGCGAAACGCATGCCCTTCAGCAGTGCCTTGTAGCTCAATGAATTGCCCGGCGTCATTCATGACCACATTCATATCCGTTTCTGCACCAGAATCTTCCACATAATCCAAATCTAGCACAGCAGCACCTTGGTAAATACCTACTGACACGGAGGCTACTTGCCCATAAATCGGATTCTTTTTTAGCTTACCCTGCTTAATCAAAGCAGCCATTGCATCTTGTAAAGCGACATAAGCACCACTGATGGAAGCAGTACGCGTACCACCATCGGCTTGAATGACATCACAATCTAAAGTGATTTGCTTTTCACCCAAAGCCTCTAAATCCACCACCGCACGCAAAGCACGCCCAATTAAGCGCTGAATTTCCATGGTGCGTCCCGACTGTTTGCCTTTGGCAGCTTCACGTTGCACCCGTGTATTCGTCGCGCGTGGCAGCATGCCATATTCAGCGGTCACCCAGCCTTGGCCTTTTCCTTTTAGAAAAGGCGGGACACGATCTTCGACCGTAGCGGTGCAAAGAACCTTAGTATTCCCAAACTCAACCAATACAGAACCCTCTGCATGACAAGTATAATGCCGAGTAAATCGGACTGGGCGCAATTGATCGGGGTTTCGTCCGCTAGAGCGCATGGCTGATCCTTTTATTGATTTTAAATGCGCCAATTATACTTAATTGTGGCAATAACATATCGACAAAAGTCTAAAATTTGGCAGTTATATTCACAGTTTTAGGGTTAATTCAGTCTTTTAAACGGGTTCTAACAATAAACTAGTCCCTGTCATCGCTGCGGGTTTGGGTAGACCCATCAATTGCAATAAAGTAGGAGCGATATTACTTAAGCCACCACCAGTACTTAAACGCCAATTAATTTGATCAATTAGGAGGCAAGGCACTGGATAAACCGTATGCTGAGTATTGGGCGCACCCGTGAGCGGATCAATATATTCATCACAATTACCGTGGTCGGCACTTAATAACACTGAATAATCATTTGCAATCGCAGCATCTAATACTCGCCCTACTTCACGATCTAAAGCTTCGACAGCTTGAATGACTGCACCCGGAACAGCCGTGTGACCGACCATATCGCCATTCGCAAAATTCACGATAATTAAGCCATATTCATTTTTATTCAGCGCTGTAATTACTGCATCTGCCACTTCAGGCGCGCTCATTTCCGGCTTTAGGTCATACGTTTCGACTTGCGGTGAGGGAATCACCAACCGATCTTCGCCTGCATAAGGCTGTTCGCGACCGCTATTAAAGAAGAAAGTCACATGCGCATATTTTTCGGTTTCTGAGCAATGGAATTGCTTACAACCCGCTGCACTAACAGCTTCAGCGATATTCGTTGTCGGGCGCTCTGGAGCAAACATCACGGGCATTGGATATTTTTCGTCGTACTCAGTGAGGGTGGTCAACTCTACTGGGGCAAAGCTTCCACGCTCAAAACCTGTGAAATCGGCTAAGGCTAAAGCTTCCGTCATTTGCCGCGGACGATCATTACGGAAGTTAAAGAACAAGACTTGATGTCCACTCCGCATCGGTACTGCATTAGTCAGTATCCGCGGTGTAATGAATTCATCACCTTGATCCTTATCGTAAGCATCATCAATCGCAGCCATCGGGTCTTCCGCCGCACTACCCACACCATTCACATAAGCATCCCAAGCGAGCTTAGTCCGATCCCAACGCTTATCCCGATCCATTGCATAAAATCGCCCACAAATTGTTGCGATCTGCCCACCTGTTTCTACCAAAATAGCTTGAACTCGTGCGATAAAAGTCTTAGCAGCCCGTGGCGCTGTATCTCGCCCATCGGTAATTGCATGCACCATTGGCGTGACGCCATGCTGCTTACAGGCACGCAATAAGCCCTCTAAATGGTTGAGATGACTATGCACGCCACCATCAGAAACCAAGCCAATCAAATGCAAAGGCTCGCCAGCTGCTTTAGCCTTTTGCAAGGCGGCTAGCAAGACTGGATTAGCGACTAAACTACCATCAGCTACTGCATCATCTAGGCGCACCAGATCTTGCTTGAGAATCGCGCCACAACCAATCGTCATATGCCCCACTTCAGAATTGCCCATTTGCCCATCCGGCAAACCTACAGCACGACCTGAGGCCATTAAAGTAGTATGTGGGTATTTTCCAAAATACTCATCCAGACGCGGTGTATTCGCTTCATAGACTGCATTGTATTTTTTGCTGGGGTTTACACCAAAGCCATCGAGAATAATCAGAATAGCTTTACGACGTGGAGGTAAGGTGGTTTGTGTCATGGTTACTCAATAACTTTAGACGAGCAGCCAAACTGCTCGTTAATCTTTCGGTGGTGTAGGCTCATCATTAGGCTTGGCTGTTTCACCTGCTGCAAAGCGCCCTTGCTCATCCAGTGCAGCTTGTTCTTTAGCAGCCTTGTCTAACTCAGCATCTAATTCTTCATCCGTTAAAGGGCGAAACTCATCATCTGTTTCTTTGAAACTATAACGATCATCTTGCCAATGCTCAGCGGAGTTTTTTGCATCATCTGCTTGATCTAAACTCTCAATATCTTCGCCTGATTGGAAAATACTCGCAGTACCCACTGCAGCTGAGGGAATCAAGGTATGAGCAGCAGATTCGTCTTCCACTTCTTCATCAGGCTGCTTTTTAGAAAACATGCGCCCCAAGAATAAGCCGACTTCAAATAGCAGCCAGATGGGCACAGCCATCATAATTTGCGACACCACATCAGGTGGTGTTAGGAACATAGCAATCACAAAAGCGCCAACAATAATATAAGGCCGCGCCTTAGCTAGCGCCTCAACACTAACTATCCCCATGCGAATTAAGAGAATCGTCGCAACAGGCGTCTCAAAACTCAGGCCAAATGCCAAAAACATGGCTACGGTAAAATCAAGATAGCTTGCAATATCCGGTGTAGGATTCACATTGGCGGGAGCAAAAGCTACTGCAGCCTTAGAAATCATTGGGATAACAAAAAAGTACGCAAACGCCATACCGACATAAAACAGCCCTACACTCGACAATAATAGTGGAGTGACCATTTTTTTTTCATGCTGATATAAGCCGGGCGCGATAAATCCCCAAACTTGATAAAAGGTATAAGGCAAGGTGAACAGAAACGCGACCATCAACGCCAGTTTGAAGGGGACTAGAAATGGAGACGCGACGCCAATAGCGATCAGCTTTTCACCTTGAGGTAAATTGCGTACTAGTGGATCAGACAGCAGATTATATAAATCTTGAGCAAACGGTGTTAGGCAGATAAAGACCGCACCTAACACTATTACAATACGTAAAAGACGGTCACGCAGCTCAAACAGATGCTCCAAGAATGCTTTCTCGCCAGCACTCTCAGCGCCCTTAGTCTGATTTAACATGCGTTTCTATTTCCTTTTTCGCTGTATCGACTTGGTCATTCATCATCACACGCAAGTTACGCAGCTCTTCTTCTTGCTTATACAGCATCGAACGCAACTCTTCCGTGCCTAGCTCTCTTTCGATATCAGCGCGAGTATGTGCAATTAAGCGCCGCGCTTTACCCACCCATAAACCAATCGTGCGTGCGACGGTAGGCAAGCGTTCGGGGCCGATGACTAACAAAGCCACGATTCCAATTACCAACATTTCCAGAAAGCTAGTTTCAAACATGCTAGTGCCTAAGGTTAAACTTTGTCTTTTTCCTTGGCCTGCACGTCAATCACATTGCCTTGTACATTCGCAGCGTTCGCGGGCGGAATCTGCTGAGCAACTTTTTCAGCCTCTGGCGTTTCATCACCATCCTTCACTGCTTTTCTGAAGTTTTTGAAAGCTTCGCCCAAATCACCACCCATACTGCGCAACTTTTTGGTGCCGAACAGGAGAATGACGATCACTAAGATCAGGACTAATTGTAAAGGACTAAAATGCATAGTAGTTCATCATCCTATCGTTTTAAGAGGTTCGACTGGCTTTCTCTGCCAAGCCTGATAAGCCGAAACGACGCTCTAATTCATTGAGCACGTCTTGTGGGTGTAAATTTTGCTGTGCTAGTAAAACTAAGCTATGAAACCATAAATCGGCAACTTCATAGACGATTTTCTCTTTGTCGCCATCTTTCGCTGCCATCACGGTTTCGGTGGCTTCTTCACCGATTTTTTTCAGAATGGCATCCAAACCTTTGCTATACAATTTGGCGACATAAGAGCTATCGGCGGCAGCTTGCTTACGCTCTTCTAGCACGGCAGCTAATTGTGAAAGTATCTGATCGTTCATCATGCGCGCATTATGCGCGAAGAAAGCGCTTAAGGACAATTGCCAGTAGATAAATTAGCAGAATCTAATTGTGCATCATAAGCTGGCACATGGAGATAGATTTCATTCTGCACACTGACCTCTAAATGATGCGCCTTCGCTAAGTCTGCAATCACTTGTACTTCTAACTTGCCAGTCAGTGATAACTTCTGCGCCAACTCAATCAATAAGGACTCATGCTTTTGCAATAAATCACGCGCTAACTCGACTTGTGAAGCAATCATGTGTTCGATTTCAGTATCCGTAATTTCCTTTTTCATGCGATGTGCATGATCCTCCAACACGTAATTCGCTTGGAAGCCATCACCGAAACCATAACGACGCATATAATCAATGGCGAGAATGGTAGCTTCTTCACGATCTTGCGAGCGCCCAATCGAAGCTTCGCTAGCACCAAACAGCAATTCCTCAGCTAGACCACCTGCTAAGAAAATCTTAATCATATCCAGCATCGTTTGCTTAGTACGATAGATTTGATGCGGAAAAGTAAAGCCACCTGCATAACTACTGGCAATTCGGCTTTGTAATTGCATCGGCACTAATTTAAACAGCACCATATATAAGACGGCATGCCCGGCCTCATGCACACTAATATTGGCCGTAACCGCTGCTTGATTGCTCGCTCGAATCTGATCAATCCGTCCTTCAAATGCCAATTTCACTGACTGATCACCTACTTGAGCAATGATCTGCTTAGCCACTGCGTCATAACTCAAGGCGACCTGCTCAGCACCACTTGTGAGTGCTTGCAGCAAGAAATTAGATAAATTGACCTCTAAAATATCTGTCACACTGGAAAATACAGGGCGTACCCCTTGCGCTGGAAATACCCCATTACGATAAATTAAGGTTTCCATGCTGTGATCAATCGCTAATTGAATGCCCGTGCGCGTCGTCGTTTCTTCTTGAATACGCTGAACTTCACGCGCAATCAGTGCTTGGAAATCCTGCTTACGTAAGCTCGGGTAAATCAAATGGATGTTGCCAAACCGAGCCACTTGTTCAGGGCGGAATTTACGGAGCAGCGCATTTTTCACATCCATTAAAGTCACTTTGCTACTAATGGCATGGAAAATATCCGCATCGACATCCGCTTCAGCCGCATCACGCGCCACCGAAAATGCCTCATCTAAATTGCCCGAGATAATCACTAAGGTTTGCGCATGATTAATCGGCTCATACAAAGTTTTCTTCTTTTTCGCATGCAAGAGCAGGTTGACTAATTCATGTTCTGGAAGCTCAAATAAAGCCTCTAACTCAATATCCAGATTCAAAGTTTTCTTGAAGGACAATAAATCATAAGAACTAATATAATGCTCATACGGATCAAAACCCACCTCGGGCGCTTCACCTGCATCTAAACGCTTTTTCTTGCGTTTGCGCTCCCAAAAATAGCGGGCGAGGAAATTATCAATATCGTTGGATTCTTGATCATAGCGGGTTAAATAGCCATCTGATAACAAGCTCCAAAAATCCATAAACCGAGATTGCGCTAGCGGTTTACCTTCTAAATCAATGGTATTAAAGCGTTGAATTTCATCGAATAGCAAAATACAAGGCTTATTATCGTGTAACTCGCGCTTATCTAAAATGGCTGAAACTGATGAATGCCAAAAAGTCTGATCGATATTAGATAGTTCGATTTCTGCAAAGCGCTCTTGAAAATCCAAGGCACGCACTAATTTGCGCACCAAGTTGGTCTTACCAACCCCTGTCATCCCCCAGAGATTCACAACCACTGGGCGCTGCAACAGCTCAGGCATTAAATACCAGACTTGAATATAACCGATTAAATCATCAATTATCTTATCGATGCCTATAAAATGCTGCTTCAGAACTTGACGGGCTGATTCTAATTTTTCTTTTCTTTCGGCAATTAATTGCTTGTCAACTTGCAGCATGAAGGCTCCTTAAAATTACTTATAAGCGCATTTCAATACCTTGCGCCGCCATAAATTCTTTGGCTTGGCCCACGGTATACTCACCGAAGTGAAAAATACTAGCCGCTAGTACGGCGTCTGCACCACCTTTTAATACGCCGTCGGCCAGATGCTGTAAATTACCCACGCCACCGGAAGCAATTAAGGGCACTGATACACGTTCATTAATCTCGGCGATGAGCTGCAAATCAAAACCACTTTTCGTACCATCACGATCCATACTAGTGACTAATAACTCACCAGCACCATAAATCGCCATTTTCTCTGCCCAAGCCACAGCATCTATTCCAGTCCGTTTACGTCCACCATGGGTGAATACCTCCCAACGTAAAGGCTCACCCGGTTCACTAACCCGCTTGGCATCAATCGCAACCACAATACATTGTGAGCCAAAATAATCGGTGGCCTCGCGCACCAGCTCAGGATTAGTAATCGCAGCCGTATTAATCCCAACTTTGTCAGCACCCGCATTCAACATGCGGCGCACATCGTCTAATTTGCGAATCCCACCACCGACTGTCAGTGGAATGAATACTTGCGAAGCCACGGCTTCAACCACATGCACAATCGTTTCGCGGTTATCGGAACTAGCGGTGATATCAAGGAAGGTAATTTCATCTGCACCTTCGCGATTGTAGCGCGCAGCAATCTCGACTGGATCGCCTGCATCGCGAATATCAACAAAGTTTACGCCCTTAACAACGCGCCCGTTATCCACATCGAGGCAGGGAATAATACGCTTAGCTAAACCCATGACTAAACTCCATCGACCCAGCGTTGAGCTTCGGCTAGGTCAATCGTGCCTTCATAAATCGAGCGACCCAAGATGGTTCCCATCACGCCTTTCGACTCGACCGCTAGTAAAGCTTTAATATCATCCATATTCGTGACCCCGCCAGAAGCAACCACTGGAATGGAAATACTTTCAGCGAGCCTAGCAGTTTCTTCCACATTCACACCGGTCATCATTCCATCCCGCGCAATATCGGTATAAACAATCGCACTCACACCGGCTTGTTCAAACTGCTTAGCCAAATCAATCGCCGCTACGCGAGATACTTCTGCCCAGCCATCGGTAGCGACCATGCCATTTTTAGCATCAATCCCGACAATAATATGCCCCGGAAACTGCTTGCATAAATCCACTACAAATTGCGGCTCTTGAACAGCTTTAGTACCGATAATACAGAGCTGTACGCCTGCTTCTAAATAAGCCTCTACCGTCGCTGCATCACGAATCCCACCACCAATTTGTACCGGTAGATGCGGAAATTTGGCTGCTACTGCGCGTACCACTTCACCGTTCACTGGCTTGCCTTCAAAGGCACCGTTCAAATCGACCAAATGTAAACGCCGCGCGCCTGCATCTACCCAACGTTGGGCAACATCCACAGGATTAGCAGAGAATACGGTAGTTTCATCCATACGCCCCTGACGAAGGCGCACACATTGACCGTCTTTCAGGTCGATAGCAGGAATCAGCAGCATGATCAAATCCTAAATAACGAAGCCCGCATCCTAGCGCAAAATCAGTTTAGCTTACAGAGTTAAGCTTTATTGACTTGGCTCTAAGCGATATAAACCGCCATCCGACTCATCATTCAGCAGATACAAATAACCATCAGGGCCTTGTTGTACATCACGAATTCGGCCAATTTCATCTTCGAGCAAACTTTCTTCAGCAGCCACTTTTCCACCCACCAAAGTCAGACGAACCAGCTTGGCAAACTTCAAGGAGCCTACAAAGACACTACCGTTCCAGCCCGAATATTTATCACCGCTATAAAAAGCCATACCCGAAGGCGCAATCGAGGGAGTCCAGTAATGTAAGGGTTGCTCCATGCCAGCTTGTTGCTTTTTGCCAGAACCGACTGGCCCACCGCCATATTCTTCGCCATAAGTAATCGCTGGCCAGCCGTAATTTGCACCTGCTTTCAATACATTAATTTCGTCACCGCCTTGTGGGCCGTGTTCGTGTGTCCATACTCGGCCATTACTCGGATTTAAAGCAATGCCTTGTACATTACGATGCCCATAGGTGTATAGCTCTGACGCAGCATCCATCTTATTAAGAAAAGGATTAGTGGGAGGAACACTGCCATCGGCATTTAAACGCACTACCCCACCCGCATGATTACTTATATCCTGCGCCAAATCCGGCTCACCACGTTCACCCAAGGTCAAATACAAATAACCTTGCCGATCAAAGAGCAGGCGACCGCCAAAGTGATGACCACTCTCTACTTTGGGTAAAGCGATAAATAATTTTTGTACATTAGTCAGTTTGCCTTGCTGATATTGGCCGCTAACCAACTCGGTACTAGCGCCACCGTTGCCAGCACCGCTATAGGCCAAATAGATTAAGCGGTTTTCTGTAAACTGTGGATGAGCCGCAACACCTAATAAACCACCTTGCCCTTGAGCATAAACTTTGGGCACACCTTTAATCGGTGGGGATAATTTACCTTTTTGTACGCTACGCAGCTGACCACCACGCTCAGTGATCAGAATTTCTTCATTAGGTAGAAAGGTCATCCCCCAAGGGTGCTCCAAACCACCGACAATTTTTGTGGCAGTCACAGGTGCTGCAGAACGTGCATCACAGCCTGCAAGCACTAAGCTAAGAAAGCCTAAATAAAGGTATAGCCAAGACTTTTTCATGTTGATTATGCGATTTTTTAAGTTAACACTCTACTTATTAAGTGTAGGTGCACTTACAGCAAAGGGAGGGCTGTTTCTGACTAAGTTAATAAGTAGTGGTAATGAGAGGCAGCATTCAGGGGCTTTCTTATACACTTCCATACATAGAGAATGCTCTTAAAGCTCATTAGCTAAAACTTAAAGAAGGTATAAGCTAACACCTTTTTTAGGTGAGGGAACCACGCCTACCCGAGCCAACGTTGCTGTTTCTTGTTCCCCACTGACGACCACTGCTCGTCCAGTTCACACACTAACTGGACTTCATACTGATCAACGAGTGCTTGAATCGGTAAGGGGTTGACGGCGGCGGGCCTTAGTTTTTTTTAAGTGAGCGATCACCGTGGTGGTGCTCACCCCCAGCACACGGCTGGTATCTAGAACCCCGCTGCCATTCAGCGCCATGGCGACGATCCGCTCCGAGACACCTTGCTTATTGCCTTCATACCGATAATCTAGCTGAAAGCAACGTAGACAATCACGACAACGATAACGGGCTTCGCCGCTTCGAGCATGCCCATGGTTGTAAACGAGTTCGCTAGCACAGTAGCGGCAGTGGACGGGAACGGTTGCCATTAGCATCCTTGGGAGTACAAAGTTATCAGTGTAAGACACTAGTCCATAACCTTCAATTCGTCTAAATTCATGGCCGTTATCTGCTTCAGAAATGTATGGGTCAAATTTATCTGGAAATCAACTAGTTAATTCTATGTTATATGGACAATGATAATATGCAACAGTGTTTATGTAGAGAAATACCAAGGATCAAGCTTTTCTTATCTACGAAAACTTGGCCTTACCGATGTAAGGAGTGCAAGGGATATGTTTATATAGAAGCTCATCTGGTTGAGGCATATATTAATTCAGGAATAGTGGTTATTCTGGCTGCTTTCGTTCTATTTGCTTTATATAAAGCTTTAGGATTACTTATTTTACTGATAATCCCGGTAGTTTTTAGGATGATGGAGCTTTACTTATTTAAAGTGACGTTTGTTAGTGAAGCTGAGAAAAAAGCTAGAGAGCAACGCAGACCTCCTGGTGTAGGTGCATTAATTGTCCTTATCCTGATATTGCTAGCGATTCTTTTCGATAATTACAACCGTTAGATATTGTGCACCCGACGAGTTGAACTACTACGAGCGTTTATCCCCACAAGGGCAATCGCTGTTCACCCGCTGATTATGTTATGAAGTGAGAGCGTCTTACTATTTTTAAAAATAGGCTCAACCCCTCGTTTCCACTATACTTTAAGCCTGACCCGCACTGACTCAAAGGCTCTTAGCATGCAAGCCATCTACCTCAATCCGCTCACGGACTTCGGCTTCAAAAAACTGTTTGGCGAAGAACCGAATAAAGACCTGTTGATCAGCTTTCTCAACACCTTACTACCTGCCCATCATCAAGTCTCCGAGCTGACCTATACCAAAAACGAATACCAAGGCATCAGTGCTGCCGACCGCAAAGTGATCTTTGACCTCAACTGCCTGAGTCCGTCCGGTGAGCGCTTTATCGTCGAATTGCAGCGCGTCAAACAAATCTACTTCAAAGATCGCAGCCTGTTCTACTCCACCTTTGCGATTCAGGAACAAGCGAAGCGGGGGGATTGGAACTACAAACTCGCCGCCGTTTACACTATCGGCATTCTCGACTTTCTGATGGATGACCACGAGCAGGACGTGCTCTATCACGCTCAACTCAAAGACCAGCATAACCGTCTGTTTTACGACAAACTGAATTTCATTTATCTCGTCCTGCCCCGCTTTAACCTGCAACCGCATGAACTCGTGACCTTACAGGACAAATGGCTGTTTGCGTTCAAGCATTTACATGAACTGGAAAGCATCCCTAGTGAGCTTCAAGAGGCCATTTTTCAACGCTTATTTGCCATTGCTCAAGTGGCACAACTCCCTGCTGAGGAACGTCAAGTCTATGAGAACAGTTTGAAGGACTATCGAGATTTTATGAGTGCTCAAGATACCGCCCATTTGGAGGGCTATCAGGAAGGAGAGCTAGTGGGCATCGAAAAGGGCAAGCAGATGGGGCTGGAGGAAGGTAAACAAATGGGACTGGAGGAAGGTAAGCGCGAAACAGCACGCCGCCTTTTAGCCAAAGGAATGAGTGTGGAACTGGTGGCTGAACTCGTCGGTTTATCCCTTAAGGCGGTTCAAGCGTTAGTTTGATCAATTTTTCTGTGCAAAAATACTTCATTTCGATGCCACACCCTAGCCCTAGTAAGATTTTGGGTATAGTTCAAAACTGCCTAATTTTTGATTTATGCAAGAGGTCTAATGTCATAGTCCTTTAATCTTAAGTTCTGCAAGAGCCGGCCCACTGATACAGGTAGCTAACTTTGGTTCGTTGATGATCTTTTGGCGTTGTTAGCAGTGTTTGCAGGAAAGCATAGACACCAACCCAAGAGCCGTGGAAGAATTTCAGGATGGAACAGAAAACTTACACAATATCCGACTTAGCCAAAGAGCATGCAGTCACTCCACGCACCATTCGTCTTTACGAAGAGCTTGGCATTGTTGCCCCGCAACGCGATGGGAATAAGCGTATTTATGCAGAACGTGATCGGGTGCGTTTGCGCTTAGCGATTCGGGGCAAAGGCTTAGGTATGAGTTTAGCCGAAGTCAAAGAGCTGATTGATATGTACGACAATACTGGGCGGGACGAAAAAAAACAGCTCAAACGCTTGTTGGAAAAACTGCAGGAGCGCCGCGATATTTTGTTAGCGCAGCGCCGCGATATTGAATTGACTCTTGCGGAGATTGACCGAATTGCGGATAAGGCGCGCTCCACCTTAGCCGATTTAGACAAAGCGAAAGCTAGCTAAGCAGTTGATCGACATAAGCAGGTACGAGCTGGCTAGCGGGGCCATTCAAGGATTCATCGAAAATAGCGCTATTGCTGGTCGGATCGAGATTAAGTTCCACCGTGCGTGCGCCTGCTTGCTGAGCAATTTGTACAAAACCCGCTGCTGGATACACTTGCCCAGAAGTACCAATCGAAATGAATAGTCCACAAGCCATCAGAGAGCTATAGATTTCTTCCATTTGCAAAGGCATTTCGCCGAACCAAACAATATGCGGGCGTAAATTGCCCGTTTGCTTGCAACAAGGACAGACGGTGGCGGTGCTTAAATCTTTGTCCCAGTGATACACGCGGCCAGTCCGTTGGCAATGAATTTTATTCAATTCGCCATGCATATGAATCAGCTGAGTACTGCCGCCACGCTCATGCAAATTATCCACATTCTGCGTTACTAACAGCACCTTGCCCGGATAGGAATTTTCCAAGCGGGCTAAAGCAAGATGCGCTGTATTAGCTTGTATCGCAGGATCATGGAGTTGTTGGCGACGCGCATTATAAAATTCGTGGACTAAAGCCGGATTCTGGGCAAAGCCTTCAGGTGTAGCTACTTCTTCAATACGGTGGTTATGCCAGAGACCATCAGAGGCACGGAAGGTTTGAATGCCAGATTCGGCAGAAATACCTGCGCCAGTGAGAATAACAATATTGGGTGCTTTAACAGAGCTCATAAGTTTGGTTTGATTTATAAATGAGCAACTATTTTACCACGTTTCTGAGCTAGCTAAAGCACCCTCAATCAGCTTGGGCTTAGGTCACTCTAAATAAGACGGCATCGCCGTTTTGGGCAGCGCGTTGATAAAAAGCCACTAAGTCTTTGATATAGCGTTTAATCGTGGCTAAGTCCGTTTCCATTTCAGGCTTATAGCGGCGCTCAATCGTAGCGGTATCAATACCCGCCAGTGATTCTGCCAAAGCAGCGGTCTCATTAGCCCATGAATATTGGCTGGCTTCAGGAATTGCATCCGTTTTCTCTGAGTAGACATTCATTTCTGGCCCTAGAATTTGTGTGAGTTCATACCAAGCATCCTCTGCCTTGGCGTAACATTCGCGTGGCTGCTCGTCGAGATCATCATAGAGAAAAGCTAGACCCAAAGAGCCATCGAGTAGATCTTCCAGTTGCTGATCAGATAAGGCGTAAAAGTCTCCACCTAAGCTCATAGTTATTGATCCTTTTGTTAATGTTGAAGTGCTTAAAATGATAGGAAAAAGTGAGTGGCAAAAATAGTAAAGTAGATGAGGGAGAATGTATAGATCGACTTGATGCTTCTGATTTTCAGAGTGTAAATAGGTCACCAACTAAAGAATGAGTTTTAAGGTTTATTATTTATATTGAATAGGTACAATAGGTTTAAGCAAATCTCAAGACATTAGATGTCATTTTTTACCAAACTTTAGAGCTATCCTCTGTGGGCAATAACAAGCAGGTCATCGGCATTCGTTGTCATAATTTCGGCGAATCAGAACAATTTTTGTACAGTACTTTATTAGAGTATTTTTCTAAAGACACTATATTTTTTATAGTCGACGAGATAGAAAAGCCTAAAATTTTTCCTGATTGGGTTAATAAAGTTTCATTAGACTCAGCCTTTATTGCGAGCAATCATCTTTATGATAAAACTAAAGTGGCTTGGCAATGTGGTGATTACTTTTATTATGTATTCAAAGAAAAAATTGAGGCTGATTTTTATTGGTTAATTGAGCCAGATGTATTGATCAATCTACGTTCAGTGGCAGGATTTTTCGAATTTTTTAAAGATAATAAAACTGATGCGCTAGTAACAGAGTTTCGTGTGGCAAAAGAGCATTGGGTTTGGTATGAGAGTGCTAAAGCCATATTTGACCCACCTTATGCCTGTTTTTTTCCATTGACACGTTTGTCAAAGAGGTCAGTGGAGATTATGCAGGCTAAGCGCCAACAGATTAGTGTTAAACACTTAGGGCAACAACATAAAGCCCAATTTCCCAATGATGAGGCTTTGCTTGCGAATGCTTTGATGGAAGCCGGTATCAAACCGGTTGATTTTTCTAGCTATTTCCCTAAGCAATTTGGATCTTTCTCGATAGCACCCTTCAAAAATAAAAATCTCTCGATTCAATATTGTGAAGAGCAAATTATTCATCCCGTGAAAGATGTTCATTTTTATGAACAGGCTATAAAAGTCCATATAGATGCTCTGTTTGATAAAGGCATGAAACATATTATAAAAAATTCAGTTTTAGATAAAAATGAATACAGAAATTTGATGCTTTATGCTAGAAATTATTTTGAAGGGAAATTATTTGAAAGCTTTGAGGCTAAAAATAGAGTTAATTTTTCGCTACAGAAATTAGTCTTTTCTTTTAGAGCAAATGCTAAGGCTAATTTTAAAAGAGTGGTAAGAGCTGATAATGAGCTAAGATTTTTTATGGGACAAGGTGTCATAGTGGCATTTTTATTTGAACCAAGTTCTATAACAGCAGTGAAGCGAGCTTACACAAAGGGGACAACCAATTATACCGAGTCCTTAGTTCAGACCTATTCTGGAGATTTGTTAGGCTGTTTTGATACGCTTCAAGCCGAGCTAGAACAGCTTTTACAGCAATATGAGATCAAAAAAGATGCTTTAAAGCAGTAAATGTTGGAAGCTAGTTAAAAATCAATAGTTAAACCTTTAGGGTTGTTGAAGGCAAGTTTGATGCAGCTTTTAAAAAATTCACATTTGCAAGTCGATATTCTCGATCCGCACGCCGACCGCGACAAGTTCGGCGTGCGCTATTGTACCGGCGGCTATATCTATCAAATTTCGGACAGCCAACACGGCAAGCTACTCTCTGGGCCTACTTATCCTGATAGTTTCAACTGGTTTGACGGGCAGGGCATACCCGATGCTTTCAATTGGGCACCGTTACGCTCGCCACAAAAAGATGATAGCGAAGTCCTGATTATTGGCATTGGTATCTGCGACTTAGTGGCGAAGCAAGTGAAGCGCTTTTGTGATTGGCAGATTGCAGAATCAACCAATGAGCTAATTTTTACTACGGAGCAAAGCTTTGCCGATTATGCGTTGCAACTCACGCGCACGCTGACCTTAAATGGACGCAGCTTACGCTCGCAGACAGCAATCACGAATACAGGGGCAGCCTTTATTCCCGTGAGTTGGTTTCCGCATCCGTTTTATCCGCAGCCACAAAAATCAGCAGAATTATGCCATTTGAATATTCCTTTCCAGCTGAAAGCGGATAATCCGGGTTATGCATTAGCAGCCAGTGGTTTTATTCAGCGCAAAGTGCAGCCTGAGCAGAAGGGCTGTTATTTGCCTTTAGATCATCAAGCCCAGCAGCCGCTAACGATTTTGCAGCGCCACGATCAACTGGGTTTGATTGGCGCTTCTTGTTCCTATGTCCCGGCTTATTTTCCGATTTGGGGTAATCAAAATACCTTTTCGTGGGAGCCATTTTTCCAAACAATCCTAGCTCCCGAGCAATCCACTAGCTGGTGGCTGGATTATCATTTTTAAACTAAGCCAGAGCGCAACACTTCATAGCAAGCGCCCATGGTGTGATAGTCGGTTTTGCCCGCTGGCGATTTGTACTCGTCATATTTTTGATTGTCACGACTGAGAATGCGAAACCAAGCGCCATATTGATGATCAACCATATTTTGCCAACTATAATCCCAAATCCGTTCGTACCAGTCTTGATAGCTTGGCTTGCCCGTTGCTTGTGCGAGTAAAGCGGCGGCGGCAAAACTTTCCGCTTGTACCCAGAAGTATTTATCGCCATCACAAATCGAGCCGTCAGGCGCAAAACCATAACAAATGCCGCCGTATTCCTGATCCCAAGCCGCTGCTAAAGCTTGCGTAAATAAAGCTTCTGCACGCTCTATTTGCCAAGCAGCAGGCTGATGGCGATGGAGGATTAAGAGCAGCTTTGCCCACTCCGTTTGATGGCCGGGTTGAAAGCCCCAAGGCCGGAATAAATGCTTAGGGTCAGCGAGATTGTATTGCCAATCAATTTGCCAATCAGCATCGTAATGCTCCCAAATTAGGCCGTGGGCTTGGCTGGCTAATTGGTTGGTAACTGCATCGGCTAAGCGTGCAGCGCGTGCCAAAAAGCGTTGTTCTTGAGTGGATTCATACGCCCAAAGTAGGGCTTCGCAGGCATGCATATTCGCATTTTGTCCGCGATAGGGCGCGATGACACTGAAGTCTGCATTGGCTTCATCGCGATATAAGCCGTGGGCTTCATCCCAATAATGCTGTTCAAGTAATTGCCAAGCCTGCTCAAGACTGGCTCGACCTTCTTCAACACCCGCCAGCAAAGCAGTAGCACCCGCCAGCAGCACAAAGGCTAAGCCATAACAGTGATTAGTGGCATCGGCTAGTTGGCCATCTTCCAATAACCATGCATAGCCGCCTGTTTCAGGCTGGCGATGCACCTTTTCGAGATAAGCTAAACCATGCCGTATCCAGTCGCTATAATCCAAATCAGCGAAATAGCGGGTTGCCATCGCGTAATTAAATACAAAGCGCGTACTGCTGACTAAGTGCCGAGTGTGGGAGTTGTAAATACGGCCATCGTCACGAAAGAAGTGAGAAAAGCCGCCCGCAGGATCGAAGGCATTAGGCTGATAAAAGCCCAATGTCGTGCGGATGTGCTGCTCTAAAAACTCGCGGCTGGCAAATTGGGGCGAAGGGGTCATACCGATATCGCTACTTTCTGTCCCGTGCGTGCGGACTCTAAACAGGCTAAAGCCCCCGCTAAGGAGCGTAAGCCATCGTCACCACTCGCCGCCGGTGAGCCTTGGACTTGAATCGCTGCTACAAAGCGTGCTACGCCAACCCCATAAACTTCATTGGCTGCAAGCTCTAGCATTTGCTCGCCTTGTGCAGTTCTTAATAAGACTTCAGGTTGAGCAGCGGGATGCATGACATTTTTCGCAATTAAAGAACCTTCTGTGCCATGTACCTCAAAGCCATTGCCTGCATAAGGCACAGTAAAAGCAGTATGGACTTGAGCGATGACGCCATTATCAAAACGAAAGACCGCCATCGAGCCATCTTCAACCGTGCTGCTACTCATGCCGAAATGCTGCGATAGGCTAACCACTTCAGTGGGTTCAGCTTGGAGCACAAAGCGCAGAGTATCGACATCATGTACTACAATATCTAAGACCACGCCGCCGCCCGCTTCGGGCTTATCTAAGCGCCAACCTTGCAACGACTCACGCAAATAAACCGCATGAAAGACGCGCGCAGCAATCGGTTTGCCAATCGCCCCCGCGGCAATCAGTTCGCGCATTTTGTGGTGAGCCGCCGAATTACGCAGATGATGATTGGTCGCTAAGATCACCCCAGCTGCATTACAGGCCGCCAGCATGTCTTGAGCTTCAGTCAGGGACATCGCTAGCGGTTTTTCACAAATCACATGCTTGCCTGCTTTCGCGGCGGCTAGGGTTTGTGCGTGATGGAGGTCATTGGTGGTGCTGATATAAACCGCATTCACAGCAGGATTAGCGAGCAGATCCTCTAAGGAGCTAGCAGCATGGGCGATTTGTGTTTCTGCTGCATAAGCACGTCCACGCTCAAGATTGCTGCTGTAGACTGACACGACTTCACAATCCGGCGTGTTACGAATTGCGGCGAGCATTTTGTGTTTGGCAATATCGCTTGCGCCAATAAAACCGAAGCCAATCGTCATCTCATTCTCCTCCGTGCTAACTGTGGGTAGCAGCCCGAAGCAGAGCTGCCAGTTTTTATTTAGTGCGCTGACAAGGCCAGCTCCGCTAACGGTAATTGTAGGTGTTCGGCAATCACTTCGACGACTAAAGCATGGTCATTACGCTGTGCAAGACCCGAAACAGTGATCGTACCCACACAACCTGTACCTTTTAATAAAATCGGAAAGCTCCCACCGGCTGCGACTAAATCACGCGGATTCAGGCCGGTTTTATCTTCCAGATTTGCTTTTTGATGCTGCAAGCGCAATTTCATCAAATAAGAGCTGCAATGATAATGCTCGACTAAATTGCGTTTGCGCCGCACCCAATCGGCATTATTCGGGGTCACGCCGGGCATCGCCACATGAAACAACTGGTGATTATTTACTTGAATATCAATCACAATCGCCAGATTACGCTCTTTAGCGAATTGGCGTAAGCGCGAACCCAACGTCCACGCGGTATCCGCATCAAAACTTGGGAACTGCAAGCGCTGCTCTTGGCGACTCACCTGCGCAATATCTTGTTCAATATTCATCATAGTGCTTATTTTTGTTCTGCTTAAAGTGATATTTAAAAAGCCTTGAAGGTTAGCGTCGTCAAGGAGCGTTCAATGTGTGGAATATTTAAAATATGGTCATTCATGTATTTACCAATATCTTCACCTTCAGGAATGTAGATTTTCATCAATAAATCCCATTCACCACTGGTAGAGTACAATTCAGAGACTATTTCACGCTCAAAAATTTCGTCGGCAACCTCATAAGCCTTGCCGGGTTTGCAGCGCACTTGAACAAAAACACAGGTGGTTAAAGCAGTCATAAGGCAACTCTCTTGGCTAAATTAATCCCTCAACTTTAGCAAGAATAGCGTAAGCGCGAAATCTTCAAGCTGAATTCAACGCACGCGCATCACTTGTTCAGGGCTTAAATCGGTTAAACGCGCGCAGCCCATTAAGATCATATTGCGTTCGATTTCTTTGCGGAGCAATTCTAAGGAGCGTTCTACACCCGCTTGCCCACCCGCAGTCAGTGGAAATAAATAGCCGCGCCCAATCGAGCAAGCCTTTGCACCCAAAGCCAGCGCTTTGAGCACCTGCGAGCCGCGTTGCACCCCACCATCGACAATGATTTCTAAGCGATCCGCGACTGTATCCGCCACCGCAGGCAAGACATCAAACGGGGCTGCACAACCATCTAATTGCCGCCCACCATGATTGGAAAGCATCACTGCCGTGGCACCAATTTCCGCCGCACGTTTGGCATCCGCGATGGAAAGCGCGCCTTTAATGGCAAAAGGTTTGCCCCATTGCTGGATAATATCTTCGGCATCTTTCCATACGACTGAACGATCAAATTGCTGATGTACATAGGACATGACGGATAGCAAATCCTTATTGTTCTGCATGCGCTGTCTGACATTCGCCAGCTCAAATTTCTCGTGACGCAAATAATTCAGCGCCCATTGCGGATGTAGGGCAAAACTCAGCAGGCTTTTTAAGCTTAAACGTGGCGGCATGACTAGACCCGTATGCAAATCACGCTCACGATTGCCCGTGACTAACGTATCCACGGTGAGGCATAAAGCATCGAAATTAGCATCTTTACAGCGCTCGATAAATTCCCGAGTCAAGCCCCGATCTTTGTGAATATAGATTTGGAACATTTTCGGCTGATCATTGAGTTTGCCAATATCTTCAATGCTGACTGTCGACAGTGTGGAAAGGCTGTACAGCGTTTGTGCTTTAGCTGCAGCTTGAGCGACGGCGACTTCGCCTTCGTGGTGAAATAGGCGGGTCATCGCGGTGGGCGCGCAGAATAAAGGCATGCTGAGTTTGCGCCCGAATAGTGTAGTGGAGATGTCTAAATTCGATAAATCAGCCAGCGCATTCGGGATCAGTGCCATTGAATCAAAGCTTTGCGTATTGCGTGCTGCCGTCCATTCATCTTCAGCCGCGCCATCAATGTAATGAAACAGTGGAGCAGGTAAACGGCGTTTCGCTAAGCGGCGGAAATCTTGGAAATTATAGCAATGCTGAATGCTCATCCCGACTCTCCTCAAGCAGGGTTCAGTGTAGCGAGCGCGAGCTTGGAGGGCTAGCTAAGGCAGTAGTAAATACCACCTTAGCTCATTAAAACGCTGTGTATCGAACGGCTAATTATTTCTTCTTAGGCATCGCTTTTCTGGGCTTTTTTTGCATAGCACACTGTTTGCAATCAGTAACCACTTTAACAGCTGGAGCCGGTGTCGGTGCTGGGGCAGAGGCTGGCTCAGTTTTAGCACCACATGTGCTATAAGGCGTCTCATTCGCAGACATAACGCAACCATAGGTGCCGTACAAAGGACCACCATTAGCGCCTACATAGAAGGTTCCTTCTGCAAAAGCACTCGAAGAGAAGGCGAGTACCGATACAGATAAAGCCAATACCATTTGACGAATTTTCATAGAAATGCTTCCTTTGTTAACAAATTAATTGGGGGTATGCACTGCTCGATGAGCATGATGATTAAAGGTCTTTCTTTATTAAACAAATGTTACCAGAAAGACACTGCCTAGCTATAGTGGTTGCTTGGTTTCTTGTCAAGACCTAAGCAGATGGGATGTGCACAACAAACTACTAATTATTAGTAGTCTGGGCACTAAAAAAAGGCAACACCTTTAAGCGATGAGTGGTTTTAGTGCATCCCAAATGAGCTATCCATCCTGGTTGAGAGGGCTAAGTGATGCAAGTTAACTTAAAACTCAAAGTTTAGGTTGAGCCTTGGATTTGGCATGGAAGTTGCCATTTAAACGCTATGCTTATTATCAGGATGATTGCCATGCGAACTTTGCTGCTCCTTATTGCTAGTCTGTATTTAACTAGCACCGCTTATGCGCATTCTAGTCTTATTCCGCATGTGGAAACGGAAAGTGAGTTGCTGCATTCCCTAAGCCATACAGCCCTATCAATCGTGCTGGCAGTGATCTTTTATCTGCTGGTACGCAAGGTTTTTGCACCGAAGCGCTTAAGTTTTAAACGTCATCGCGATTAGATGCTAAGCGCAGCAAGCACACAAACCGGCTGGCAAGCTGAGCTAAAACTTCAGTTCGTTCAGCGCGCCACCAAAACTATTCTCGCCAGTCGTAGTCAACGCGGCCCTTTAGCTATTCAGCGCCCGTTTTATCCTGAAGGTGAAGTTTGTCACGCTTATGTGTTGCATCCGCCGGGTGGGGTAGTGGGGGGCGATGAGCTGCAGATGCATTTTAAGGTGGAACCAAGTGCGCATGCTTTATTAACCACACCGGGTGCGACTAAGTTTTATCGTTCTGCCGGTTTGCAAGCTAGACAACATCAACATTTTCGAGTGACCGATAGTTGTTTGGAATGGTTGCCGCAAGAGAATATTTTTTTCCCTAGCACGAATGCAGTTTTGAGTAGCGAAATACGTTTGCAAGGTAATTCGCAATACATCGGCTGGGAAGTGCATTGCTTGGGGCGGCCTGCCATTAGCGAGGCTTTCGACCAAGGCAGAATTTTATTTAAAACGGCAGTGTATCGCGACCATAAACCCCTGTTGCTAGATCGCTTAATGATAAATGGTGAGCGCGATGTCTTGAGTGCGGCGGGTTTGCGAGCGCAGCCGGTATTTGCCACCTTGCTGGCGACCCCTGTTGATAGGGATTTGCTCGAATTAGTGCGGCCTTTATGTGAGAAAGCCTCGATGGGCACGGCAGGCGCGACGCTATTGAATGGTGTGCTGGTAGTGCGTTATCTAGGTTCGAGTACCGCACAAGCGCATCGCTTATTCCGGCATCTGTGGCAGATTATCCGCCCGCTGGTTACGGGACGCCCCGCCACACCGCCGCGCATCTGGAATACTTAGGAGGAACAACATCATGGAACTCACCCCCCGCGAAAAAGACAAGCTGCTACTGTTTACCGCCGGATTACTCGCCGAACGCCGCAAAGCGCGTGGCTTAAAACTCAACTACCCCGAAGCGATTGCCTACATCAGTTGCGCGATTATGGAAGGCGCACGCGATGGGCGTTCCGTCGCCGACATGATGGATTATGGGCGTACCTTGCTAAGCCGTGACGACGTAATGGATGGCATCGCCGAAATGATCCACGACGTGCAAGTCGAAGCCACCTTCCCGGATGGCACCAAGTTGGTCACTGTGCATGACCCGATTGTTTAAAGAAAACCCCTCCCCAACCCCTCCCCTTATCAGGGAAGGGGCTAAATCTTCTCCTCCCCTGATAAGGGGAGGTTGGGAGGGGTTTCTTCTTCAGGAGTTAATCTTATGATTCCCGGACAACTCTTCGCTGCTGACGGCGACATCGAACTCAACGCAGGGCGCGAAACCGTCACCCTCACCGTTGCCAATACCGGCGACCGCCCGATTCAGGTCGGTTCGCACTACCATTTCTTTGAAACCAATAATGCCTTGCAGTTTGAGCGCGATCAGGCACGCGGTTTCCGCCTCAATATTCCCGCCGGAACTGCCGTAAGGTTCGAGCCGGGGCAAACCCGCGAAGTCGAGCTGGTGGCACTCGCTGGCACACGCGAAGTTTACGGTTTCCAAGGCAAAATCATGGGGGCATTGTAATGGCAAGAATTAGTAGACAGGCTTACGCTGAAATGTACGGCCCGACCACCGGCGACCGCGTGCGGTTGGGCGACACCGCACTCATTATCGAAGTCGAACACGACCACACCGTCTACGGCGATGAAGTCAAATTCGGCGGTGGCAAAGTCATCCGCGACGGCATGGGGCAATGCCAGCGCAACGACGCCGAAGTCGTCGATGTGGTGATTACTAACGCGCTGATTCTCGATCATTGGGGGATTGTCAAAGCCGACATCGGCATTAAACACGGGCGCATTGTCAGCATCGGCAAAGCAGGCAACCCCGATACCCAAGCAGGCGTAAACATTCTGGTCGGTGCAGGCACGGAAGCGATTGCAGGCGAAGGCCACATTCTCACCGCTGGAGGGATTGATTCGCACATCCACTTCATCTGCCCGCAACAAATCGACGAAGCCTTAATGTCCGGCGTGACTACCATGCTCGGCGGAGGCACGGGGCCTGCAACCGGCACGAATGCCACCACTTGCACCCCCGGCATCTGGAATTTGCACCGCATGTTGGAAGCCGCCGACAGCTTGCCGATGAACCTCGGTTTCTTGGGTAAAGGCAATGTCAGCCTGCCCGAACCGTTACGCGAACAAATCGCAGCGGGCGCAATTGGCTTGAAGCTGCACGAAGACTGGGGCACAACCCCCGCAGCCATCGACAATTGCCTGACAGTAGCGGATGAAATGGACGTGCAAGTTGCCATCCACACCGACACGCTCAATGAATCCGGCTTCCTCGAAGACACGCTGGCTGCCATGAAAGGGCGCGTGATTCACACCTACCACACCGAAGGCGCAGGCGGCGGACACGCTCCCGACATTATCAAAGCCTGTGGGCAAGCCAATATCCTGCCATCGTCCACCAACCCGACGCGCCCTTACACCATCAATACCGTGGACGAACACCTCGACATGCTGATGGTCTGCCACCACCTTTCCCCCGCGATTGCCGAAGACGTGGCGTTTGCCGAAAGCCGCATTCGCCGCGAAACCATTGCTGCCGAAGACATTTTGCATGACTTGGGCGCATTCTCGATGATCTCCTCTGATTCGCAAGCGATGGGGCGCGTCGGCGAAGTCATCATCCGCACCTGGCAAACCGCGCACAAAATGAAAGTGCAACGCGGACATCTGGAGGTTCCCTTCGACTCCGCTCAGGGAACGGGTACGGGTTCGCCGTTGGCTGAGCGGAGTCGAAGCCAATACCACGACAACTTCCGCGCCAAACGTTACATTGCCAAATACACCATCAACCCCGCGATTACCCACGGCATTTCTCACGAAGTCGGCTCAATCGAAGTCGGTAAACTGGCGGATTTGGTGCTGTGGAAACCAGCGTTTTTCGGCGCAAAACCGAGCCTGATTATCAAAGGCGGCATGATTATCGCCGCACCGATGGGCGATCCGAATGCGTCGATTCCAACGCCGCAACCCGTGCATTACCGCCCGATGTTTGGCGCATTCGGTAAAGCCAAACATGCCACCACCATGACCTTCCTCTCGCAAGCAGGATTTGCGGCGGGTGTGCATCAGCAATTGGGGCTGCAAAGCCTGATTGGAGTGGTGAAAAACTGCCGTACCATTAGCAAAGCCAGCATGATTCACAACGATTATCAGCCGGTGATTGAGGTCGATTCGCAAACCTATCAGGTGCGGGCGGATGGTGAATTGCTGATTTGCGAACCGGCGAGTGAATTGCCGTTGGCGCAGCGGTATTTTTTGTTTTAGTTTCATGAGTTGGGAATTAGAGAGCTCACTCTTTAATTTTCCACTCACTAGGAGTCATTTTGCCAGTTTGATGGAAACTTGTCCTGTGCTACTGCTTGATCGGCATTTTTTCCGATCAGTAATAGCGCCTTGGGCGACCTTCAGTGGTTTTAAGGGTGGGGAATTTGCTTTGCCAATTGGGGCGGTTAGCGCCAATTTCGGCTGCAATTTGTCGAATTAAGGCATTGTCTTCATTGAAGTGAGGGGTTCGCGCTATTAGCACGTTTTTCTGCACACTCTTTGGGATAGTTTTCAAAAATCCATAACGCTAAATTCTGTGCTTTATATTGGGTTTCAGGCGTTCTATCACTCGTTTGCGCAGGTCTAAATTCATTTTGCATACCTTGTTAAATGTAAAGAGATAAACAAGTGATTGATTTTTTCAAGGCTAAACTAAGCAAATATTCGCCACCTTAAACACCGTCCCACTCACCAAACAGCGCTGTATTTCTAAGCCTTGTACCTCCACATACAAACCCAATTCACTAGGTCTTCCCAAGAAATGCCCTTGTTTCAAGCTAAACGCTTGTCCAGCCGCGCTGCCCGTTGCAATATCTTCTATCTTGCCGTCATTGTCCCAAGTACAACCTTCAAAAGTATTCACATCAAATAGGTGAGGTGTAATAGGGTAAACATAGACAGATAGCCGTTTTTTTAGTGGTACAGTTAGGCTTATTGATTTCATTATTGCATGCAGAGACTTTCTATGACCTCACTTGATCTACTCGGTTTAGTTGCTTCAGTTTTCACGACTTCATCCTTTATTCCACAAGTCTGGCGTACTTGGAAAACCCGTGATGTAAGCGGCATTTCTTTGCCCACTTATTTGATTATTACGATTGGTTTGGCGTTGTGGTTGGTGTATGGCATTTTGCGCGGCGATTTACCTTTGATTGTCGCGAATGCGGTGATGGTGGTGCTGACGGGCGCGATTACGGTTATGAAACTGATGTTTGGTAAATCAGTTACTCAGTCGTTTGATCGACTGGAAAGATGACACTCACGACAGCGAGTGCGGCTAGCCACAACGTAATTATAAATTTGTTAATTATTTTAATATTATTCGGCAGCTTGCGCTAAGTTTAGCTATTTTTAAGGCTCATCATTTCAAGGAAGAGGTCGGTACACAATGGCAAAAACCATTTTAGGTTTATTGGGTTGGTTTTTAATAACTTTCATAGCAGCTGGGATTGGTGCTTGGGGTTCAGCCTCTGCACCTAGCTTTTATCAAAGTTTAAGCCTGCCGAGTTGGGCGCCACCTGCCTCTTTGTTTGGCCCCGTTTGGACAGTGCTGTATTCCCTAATGGCCATTGCCGCTTGGCTGGTCTGGAAGCGTGCTGGATTGCTCGGTGTTGCTCGCACCGCGCTCCTCTTATATCTCCTGCAACTTGTCGCCAATGCACTTTGGAGTTGGGCTTTCTTTGCTTGGCATCAGGGCAGTTTGGCTTTTGGGATTATTATCGTACTTTGGGCGGTACTGCTGGTGACCTTAGTTAGATTTTGGCGGATTAAACCAGTGGCGGGGATGTTATTGCTGCCCTATTTAGCTTGGGTGAGTTTTGCCGCAGCGCTTAATTTTGCTGTTTGGCAGTTGAATCCTTCACTGTTGTGATTTTAAGATTCTCGTGCTAAAAAAGTGCGTAACTTGCACGGATGAGCTCAGTTGCTTTATTTAAGTGCGTCGAAGGCACTATTTGCGCTGAAGTGCTTGGCATGAAATCTGCTGAATAGCTACCAGCATTATTTTTGCAGGTAGCTTGTCCATGTTGAAGTTAATTGAAATTCTCCCCAATCAACCACAAAGTGCGCCCAAACACACCCTGACTTTGCCCTATGAGCGCCGAATTATCAGTCGGCAGCGCGTCACTTTAGACCAAGGTGGCGATGCAGGTTTATTTTTGGTGCGCGGCGCTAGTTTGCAACATGGCGACGTACTCAAAGCAGACAATGGCGAGTTGGTGCAGGTGCAAGCGGCTTTAGAAACGGTTTCGACTTTGTATTGCGAACAGCGCTTGCTGTTTGCGCGTGCCTGTTATCACTTAGGCAATCGCCATGTACCGTTAGAAATTCGTGACGGACGTTTGCGTTATCTGCATGATCATGTGCTAGACGATATGCTGCTAGGTTTTGGCCTCAAGGTTGTGGTCGAACAAGCAAGCTTTGAGCCAGAGGCCGGTGCTTATGCAGCGGGCAATGGTCATCAGCATCATGGAGCGCCTGCGCATAGCCATGACTGAACATCTTGCGCTGTTGCGGCTGATGCATCTGATCAGTCCTACTTTACCGATTGGTTCGTTCACCTATTCACAAGGGATTGAATGGGCGGTAGAAACGGGCTGGATTAACGATGTAGCTTCCTTACAAACATGGCTGGCGAGCCAATTAAATAGCGGCATGGCGCAGGTTGATTTGCCACTTTTAAAACGTTTGTATTTGGCTTGGCAAGCGGAGGATTTGCAGGCGGTTGAAACTTGGATTGCAATCTCGAATGCTAGCCGCGAAACCAGCGAATTGCTGTTAGAAGAAAAAAATCGCGGGCGTGCTTTAACTGACTTGCTAATAGCTTTAGAGATCCCGCAAGCCGCTCGCCATAAACCTTTATTGAGCCAAAGCCAAGTGGCCGCTTTTGCCTTAGCTAGCCTGCATTGGCAAGTGCCTTTAGAGCAAGCGGCTTATGGTTATGCTTGGAGCTGGCTGGAAAATTTAGTGCTGTCGGCGGTGAAAATTATTCCGCTGGGGCAAACTCAAGGGCAGAAACTATTGCATCAAATGACGCCGTTATTATTGAGGGTGATTGAGCAAGGCTTAAGCCTGCCAGACGACGAAATAGGTGCTGCTTTACCGGCTTTAGCGATTGCTAGCAGCCGCCACGAAACACAATATACCCGTTTATTTAGATCTTAAATCAAGGACTTAACTGCTATGTCAAATCCATTAAGAGTGGGGGTCGGTGGGCCAGTAGGTTCTGGCAAAACTGCGCTATTAGATGCTTTATGCAAAGCCATGCGTGATGACTATGAAATTGCGGTGGTCACCAATGATATTTATACCAAAGAAGATGCGCAATTTTTAATGCGTAGCGAAGCTTTGCCTGTGGAGCGGATTGTCGGGGTAGAAACCGGTGGTTGCCCGCATACTGCGATTCGCGAAGATGCTTCGATGAATTTAGCCGCCGTCGAAGATTTACAAATCCGCTTTCCCAATTTAGATCTAATCTTTATTGAAAGCGGCGGTGATAATTTATCCGCGACTTTCAGCCCTGAATTAGCCGACTTAACGATTTACGTGATTGACGTGGCGGAAGGCGAAAAAATTCCGCGTAAAGGCGGCCCTGGGATCACCCGTTCAGATTTATTAGTGATCAATAAAATCGACCTCGCACCTTATGTCGGGGCGTCTTTAGCCGTGATGGAAAGCGATAGTAAGCGCATGCGTGGTGAGCGGCCTTTTGTGTTTTCTAACTTAAAAGAGAAGCACGGTCTGCAAACAATTATCGATTTTATTGTTGATCGCGGCATGCTGTTTATGCACTAAGCGCAGACAGCGTCTATACTTTTGCCTTAATAAGCAGTTTACTACTAACAGTAAGCTGCTTATTAGCTTAGCGAGTGTCTAATTCCAATATTACACCTCTAATTTCAGAGGTTTTCTGGATTATTAAGTATTTTGCTGTAAGGTTATAGAAGCTACAGTTTCGATTTTTCATCATTTAATTAACAAGGAAATTAGCTATGGCCAAGCCACAAGATGCAGAGTTTGATGTGCAAGCTGAGTTTGAAAAGATGAAGTCACAGGTTGCTGAGTTATTAGAATCACTGAAGGAAAAAGGTGAAGCTAAAGCCTCTAAATTGAACAGCAAACTGTCGAGTGAGTTAGAGGATTATAAAGAAGTTGCTTTGAAAAAAGCGCAGCAAGTACAAGATGCTAGCGGTGAAGGTGTTGAGCAAGCGACTCAATATGTAAAGGCTAATCCTTTACTGAGTGTAGGTATCGCTTTTGGCGTAGGGTTTATTTTGTCTCGCTTACTGAGTGGCAAAAACGACTAACTTAAACTAAGGCTCGCGCATATGAAGGCAATAACAGAAATAGTCATTAGTTTATTCGATTTAATTGAAGCAGAAGGGCGTTTATTCAGGCAAAAAACCCTCAAAGCTATTGCTATTTCTTTATTGATGGCAGTTGCTGCTATTTTGTTTTTAACCAGCCTTGTTTTATTAATGGCTGCTTTGTATAACTTCTTAATACTGTTTTGGAGTTTGCCGACGGTATTATTGGTGACTGCCATTGCGGGCTTAATTTTAGCAGGGGGAGTGATATGGTACGTACGACGCCTAAGCCAAGTTCTGTAGAAGAAGCCAAAGCGCGCTTGCGAGCCAATATCGCAGCAGTTGACTATTTAGCACCGCTGCGCAGTCGGCCTATGCCTTTAATCGCCTTAGGTTTGGTCGGTGGTTTCTTAGCTTTTCGTCTGATGAAGAAAAGCAATGTGAATATGCCAACTAGCCTGTTTGAGTTAGGCATTGCTGCAATGCGTAAATTGCTTTAGCGCTTCAGTAAACCATAACTTATTAGGCTGATGCCAGCGAGAGCTAAACCCCAATTCAATAGATTAAAGGCTGGATCAAACATTAAACTGGGCGAGCTAATCAGTAAACTACTGCCCACGACCAAACTTCCACCCGCAATAATAAAACGTGTTTTAGCCTGCGAACGCTTCAGCTCTTTCTGCAAAAGCTCCAATTGCTTCGATTCATAGTGTAATTTTAACTGCTGATTGGCAGCCTGCTTCAGTACATCATGTAGCAAATTCGGCATATAAGGCAGATTTTCTAATAGCTTAGGTAAATTAACTTTTACGCCATTAAAAAGCGCCCGCACGCCAACTTGTTCGTCCATCCAACGTTCAATAAAGGGTTTAGCAGTCGACCATAAATCTAAATCGGGATACAGCTGGCGACCTAAACCTTCAATATTTAACAGCGTCTTTTGTAGCAGCACTAATTGTGGCTGGACTTCCATATTAAAGCGCCGTGCTGTTTGGAATAAACGCAGCAGGAAATTACCAAAAGAAATATCTTTAATCGGCAAATTAAAAATAGGCTCACATACCGAGCGAATCGCAGATTCAAATTCATCCACCCGCGTATTTGGCGGAACCCAACCGGATTCAACATGCAGTTCAGCAACCCGCTTATAATCCCGATTGAAAAAAGCATAAAAATTTTCGGCTAAATAGCGCTTATCTTCGGGGGTCAAAGTGCCGACTATTCCAAAATCCACTGCCATATATTGCGGTTCATTGGGATTGGTAGCATCAACGAAAATATTCCCTGGATGCATATCGGCATGAAAGAAGTTGTGACGAAACACTTGGGTGAAAAACACTTCAACACCCAATTCGCCCAAGCGTTTAAAGTTGATGCCCAAGTCGGTTAAACGCTTAATATCACCGACTGGAACGCCATAAATGCGCTCCATCACCATCACATTGGTATGGGTGTAATTCCAGTGAATTTCTGGTACATACAGTACCGAATTACCTTCAAAATTACGCCGTACTTGGCTGGCATTCGCGGCTTCACGCATTAAGTCCAGTTCGTCGAAGATGGTTTTTTCGTATTCAGCCACAATATCCACCGGACGTAAGCGGCGCGCATCTTTCCAATAGCGCTGCACTAAATCCGCGAGTAGATACATGACTTCGACATCTTGGCGGATAGTTTTCTCAATCCCTGGACGCAAGACTTTGACAACTACCTCTTTGCCATCCCAGAGCTTAGCTGCGTGCACCTGAGCAATAGAGGCCGAAGCCATGGGATCGGTTTCAAAATATTGGAAGACCTCAGTCACAGGTCGACCGTAAGCTTTTTCAATGAGCTGACGGGCTGCAGTGCTGGAAAAAGGCGGAACCCGATCCTGTAGGCGTGTTAGCTCATTAGCAATATCATCCGGCATTAAATCGCGGCGAGTGGACAGCATTTGCCCGAATTTAATGAAGATAGGGCCTAATTCTTCCAAAGACAGGCGAATACGCTCACCGCGTGGCCCCAAATCTTGGTTTTGGCGCTTCCAATTCCACGGAAATAAATAATAAAGAAAAGCGACGGGTCGAAAGACGGGGATACTCAAAACGAGTTCATCCAGACCATGCCGAATGAAGACTCGTTGAATAGTCCAAAGACGCAATAAGCGAGTAATGGATTTCATGCGTTACCGTTGGGGTAAGTGAGGAGGTTGGGCTTAAGCACTTACCACATTAAGTCATCAGGAATTTGATAGGCCGCGTAAGGGTCATCTTCGGCTGGAGTCGGATTCTTATTCACATTCAGAACGACGATGGCTTTAGCATCCCGCTGGGCAATTTTTTCAGCGACAATCCTTGGTACTAATTCATAGCTTTCACCAAAGCGAACTACTGCCAACATGCCATAAGCTAAACGATCTTGAAGTAGCTGAGTGACCATTAGGCTTTTGATTTTATTCTGATCTGCAAATTGATAGCTGAGTTCACCTTGCCTGCGATCAATGCGGTTCATTGCAATCAATTGGCGAATCTGCGCTTGAATCGCTTTCTGTTCAGCTTGTTCGCGCTGTACTCGATTGAGTTCTTTGGAGCGCGCAGCTTGCTCTTGTAGTGCTTTTTCAGCGAGCACTTTGGCTTCATCCACTTTAACTTCGCCGGTGCGCTTGGCTTCTTTCTGTGCCTTCGCGGTTTTTTGGTGGGCGTTTTTCCGCTCTTCGCGTCCCGCTTTTTCCGCTTTCGATTGATCAATCAAACCGGCTTTGAGAAGTTGGTCTTTTAAGGAGCTCATGTTTTCAGTATCTGTCGCTGCTGCAAGAGGTGGCTAGTATAGCATTGCTTGGGTTGGGGTCGATAATGGCTTGTAGGGATGATGGTTTTCAACCAGCAGCGGCATGGGCAGTGCTGATTTTTTAGGTTCAATCGGTTATATATAGATGAAGATAATTTTGGGCTTACCTGATGGCAACTTCAACTCCGCTGTTCTCTCATGCTTTTCTTATGTCCTGCTGGAGCGCCGATTATGCGACGTATTGCGCTGACGATACCGATAGCCGTTTGTTGACCAAGCTGACGCATTGGGCTGAAAAAGACTTCCAAAATGAAACCGGGGCAGAAGGCGGTTTTCTGGAACTATTTTTCGTGGAATTGTGGGGCTATGCGCGTTCGGGTAAGCAGGAAAAGGCGGCAGGTTTTACGCTGGCACAGCAATTTGCAATTGAAAAAGCGGGACAAAACGGCGGTGTAGGTAAAGCGGATGCGGCAATGGGTTGGTTTGGGGCAAGCGCCTTACCTGACACGCCACAAGTTTTGTGTGAGTTCAAGGACGTGCGTTCGGGGTTGGATGCCAAGCAAAACCGCAAGGGCAATGATCGTTCTCCGGTGCAACAGTGCGCAGATTATCTGCATTTTGCGAAACGCCAATTCACCCCCTATGGTACGGAAAAAATCCAGCCGACTTGGGGCATTGTCAGCGATATGAACGAGTTTCGTTTGTATTGGAATTCACGAATGCCGCAACAGTACGAACGGTTTGTGATTAAGCGCAAGTCCTTGGCAGAAAGCGGCGTGGTGTTATTGGACAGTGGCGAAAAAGCCCGTCAGCAACGTTTTCTATTCAGCCGTTTGTTTCATGCCGATTGGCTATTGAATCGGGGTAGTGAGCCGCCGTTGCTCGGTTTGTTGTCGATGCAGCGGATTCAGGAAAAGTCATTAGAAAAGACTTTTTATTTTGAATACCGCGCTTATCGGGATGCCTTGTTTAAAACACTACAGGCAGCAAACCCCACCTATAAAGACCAACCACGTCAGTTGGTACGCTTGACCCAAAAGTTACTCGATAGATTGTTATTCGTATTGTTTTGCGAAGACATGGGAGCGTACTTGCAATTCCCTGTGAATTTGTTGCGTGACCTGTTGATAAAAGATAGTCAGGACGAGGAATTACAGCCAAATGCAATGGATGTATGGGAAGAAAAAGTCCTGCGATTGTTCAAGTCGATGCGTAACGGCGGTACGTTCCGCACCCATCAGATTAGCCGTTTCAACGGTGGTTTATTCGCGGCAGATAGTGATCTGGATGAATTGCATGTGCCGAACAAAGTATTTTTCACCCCATTCCAAGGGGCGAATGATGCGGCATTGATTAAGCACAAGCATACCCTGTTGTATTTTGCTGCCAACTATAACTTTGGCATTGAAGAAGGTGGCGAGCGGGCGATTGGCTTGTATACCTTGGGGCGCATCTTTGAGCAGTCGATTACCGATTTGGAAATCATGGAGGCGGAAGCCGCTAACCAAGATTCCCTGATGAAGCTGAGTAAGCGCAAAACCGATGGCGTGTATTACACGCCGGAATGGGTGACGGCGTATGTCGTTGAGGAAACCTTGGGTTTGCGCTTGCGGGAGTTGCGGGCAGAAAATGGGCAGGGCGAGTTTGCGGGGTTGGATGCGGCGTTGGTGGATGCTGATCATTTTAAGAATGGCAAGCTGAAAAAGAATACCTTGAGTGCGCGGTATTGCGATTGGTTGGATAGTTACCAACAGCGTTTGAGTGATTTGAAAGTACTTGATCCGGCGTGTGGTAGTGGGGCGTTTTTGATTCAGGCACTCAAGCGCTTGTTGCAGGAACACGAGTGGATTGTCAGTGAAAAAAGCCGCGTCAATTACGAGTTTCGGCAGGTGGCGGTCTTTGATAAGGCGAAGGCTTACCGCGAGATTTTGGCGAAAAACTTGTATGGGGTGGATGTTAACGCGGAGTCGGTGGAAATCACCAAGCTGGCGTTGTGGCTGCATACGGTGATGCCGGGGCAGCCGTTGTCATCGTTGGATGGCAATATTTTGTGCGGTAACAGTTTGGTGGATTGGGATATTAATCGCGCTGAGAAGCCGCTAAGCGATGCACAGCTTGAGCGGATTAATCCGTTCAGTTATCACGAGGCGTTTGCGGAGGTGTTTAAGGCGGGTGGGTTTGATGTGATTATTGGCAATCCGCCGTACATCAAGTTGCAGAATATGCGGCGGATTCAGCCGGAAGCGACCGATTATTGGGTGCAGGCGAAAAATGCCGATGGTTCGGTGAAATTCCGCAGTGTGCAGACGGGCAATTACGATATTTACTTGCCGTTTATTGAGCAATCGGTGGGGTTGCTGCATCCAGAGGGGCGCATGGGGTTGATTGCACCGAATGTGTGGGCGGTGAACGATTACGGTCAGGGTTTGCGCGAAGTGTTGCATGACACGCGGCGCATGGATCGCTGGGTGGATTTCAAAAGCTACCAGATTTTTGACGAAGCGATTACCTACACCGCACTGCAATTTTTCACGGGTAAAGCGGTTGATGGTATCAAACTGCACTTTGCGCCGAATGGTGGCGACGACCTCAGCAGCCTCGACTGGTCGCAGGTCAACGCCCTGCCTTACGACAATCTGCCTACCGCCGCCGCATGGCAATTCATGCCCGAACCCGAACGTCGCCTAATCGAAAAACTCAACACCACTTGCAAACGCCTTGATGACCCATCCATTACTAGTGCTATTTTCCAAGGATTAATTACCAGTGCTGACAGTATTTATCACTTAACTAAACTTGGCGAAGGTAAATACGTATCTCACGTCGATAAGGAAAAGCCAGTTGCAGTTGAAATTGAGGATGAACTGATGCATCCGTTAGTCTCAGGTGTTGAGGCTAAGCGTTATCAAACGCCTAAAACTGAAACATTTATTTTATTTCCCTATGACTGTAGTGGTGATAAGCCAAAACTTTATAGTGAAGTTGAAATGCAGACTCTTTTTCCAAAAGGATGGAGGTATTTAGAAAAATATGAGTCAGTTTTGCGTAAACGTGATGGCGGAAAGCTAAACGTTGATGGATGGCATCAATTTGGTAGAAATCAGAGTATCGACAAACAACGCTTTTCCAAATTATTAGTTCCAAGATTGGTGAAAAGTTTGTTCTGTTCAGTTGACAGCGATGGCATGTTTTACATGGATAACGTCGATGTTGGAGGGGTTTTTGTTACACACGCATCTGATTTATTCTACATTGCTGGTGTGGTGAATGCGCCCGTTGCCAATTTTGTTTGGCGACGTATTTCCAAGCCATTTCAGAATGACTACCGTGCTGCGAATAAACAGTTTATTGCACCGTTGCCGATTCCTGATGCGGATGAGGAACAGAAAAAACAGGTGGCGAAATTGGCGGAGACGTTGCAGGAATTGCATACCGCTTACCGCGATGAACTGCAAAAACTGGCAAAGCGTTTATCTGCCGCACAAATGACAGACGACACCAAAACCCCGCAATGGATTTGGGCAACACTCCCCGACGAAAAACAACTGAAAGCCTCCGATGCCGCCAAAGCCACCGGACTCAAAGGCAAAACCCTCACCGATTGGGCAAAAGCACAATACCAAACCGCCTTGGCGCAAAAACTCGAAAAGCTCACCGTCAACCTCAATTCTAGTGTCAAACTGACGGTACGTTATAAGGATGGCGAATTAAGCCTGCTTGCCAACGGCACACCCGCCTTCGATAGCCTGTTCATAGACGATGCTGAACTGATTGCCGTGCAGTGGAAGTACGTGATCCGTTCCACCAATATCACACCGAGCGTCACCGCTGAAAAACTGCTGGGCGAATTACTCAAACTCAAAACTACCGACAATGACAGCCTGCGTAAGCAGATTATCGCACTGGATAAAAAGCTGGATGAATTGCAGGTGGGAATTGAGGCGAAAGAGCGCGAGATGAATGCGTTGGTTTATGGCTTGTATGGGTTGACGCGGGACGAGGTTTTGCAGGTGGAGCGGGGTTAAATAATGAATTGGGGTAATTCTTACTACGGCCAAGATATTGAAGCTGACCATAAATCCAATTCAGCCCAGCGTTGGCTTGAATTGCTACATAAATACCATCCCGATTTGCAAAAGCAGGTCAGCCTTGCCGTGCGTCAATGGAATAATACTATCCGTGACCTGCTACGCAATGAAACGGGCTTACCAAAGAAGCCTTATATCCCCTTCCTTGAGGTAGGGGATATAAGGCTATCGGCGGAACGCCGATTAAAGTAGTCTATCCTGTTGCTCAATATATTGTTTAAGGACTGATAGAGGCGCGCCGCCGACACTCCCAGCAAAGTAAGAAGGCGACCACAGAGAACCTGATTTTTTGCATATCCAGTGTTCACGAAGATAAAC
>Ga0209480_10000297_pt1 | contig 42507 bp, 38 predicted proteins | sample JI61114C2DNA_FD_187501 | JGI IMG/M metagenome (GOLD analysis project Ga0209480, IMG submission 187501) | Wastewater effluent complex algal communities from Wisconsin, to seasonally profile nutrient transformation and Carbon sequestration -... | ecosystem: Engineered > WWTP > Effluent > Algae... | reverse complement strand
GGCGCCGGGGACGTAGAAATTCTTGTCGGCATCGGTGCCGACCAGCGCGCCGCTGACCGACAGGCCCGAACCCAGGTCCTTGGTCACGGTCAGCGAATAGTCGGTGTAGCTGGCGGCGTCTTCGGCCGGGCCCTTGATCTTCTGGTAGCCGATGTGCGGCACCGCGCTGAAGCCGCTGCCCAGGTCGAAGGTGGCCGAGAGATCGAAGTAGAAGCTGTTCTTGCTGTCGAGGTTGCCGAAGGTGTTGCTCACGGCATGCGAGTACTTGCCGGTCACCGGGCCGTAGGTCAGCGCGCCGTACAGCTCGGTGGTGCTGGCGCTCGGGTTCAGCTTGTTGCTCGGGTACTCGTAGCGCAGCACGCCGACGTCGAAGCCGAGGCCGGGCATGATCTCGCCTTTCACGCCGCCGTACAGGTCGATCTCGATGCTGCTGTCGCCGCCGGGAATGTCGTCGATCCACTTGATCGTCGAGGCCCAGGCACCGACATAGAAGCCGGCCGGCAAGCCGTAGTCGACGCCGCCTTGCAGCGCCGGCTTGAGACGCGTCTGCGAGATGCCGCGGTAGCGGTAGTCGGTGGTCAGGCCGACGTTGCCCGAGAACTGGGCGTACGAAACCGAAGGCATGGCCGTGAGGGCGACGAGCGCGGCCGCGGCGAACAGGCTTTTCTTCATGAGGTGGAGCTCCAAGGACGAGGACACGTTGCGGACGTGACCTGTTCTGCAGCTTCTGTGCCAAGCACGAAGAAGACTCCGCGGCCCCGGCGTGGGCCCGGGCACGGGCGGCTACGCGCCGCCGAGCACCAACTTGGTGACCCTGGCGGCGCCGCCCATCTTTGGTGCGCCCGGTTCGAGCGCCCCGCTTCGCCGGCTCAGCCGATCGGCTGGTTGTCGAGCAAGAGCAGCCCGGCAGCCGTGTTCGAGATCGGGATGTGGTAGTTCGAATGCAGCCGGCTCACACGGCCGGTGAGCGCCGCGCGAGTGACCAACCACATCAGCAGCTCGATGCCCTGCGTGCCCGCCTTCTCGACCAGCTCGGCCACGGTATAGCGCGTCGCCCACTGCGGCTCGCGCACCAGGCTGTCCATGAAGCGCAGGTCGAATTCCTTGTTGATGTGGCCGGCCCGCTCGCCGTCGAGCTGGTGCGACAGCCCGCCGGTGCCGACGACGACGACGCGCGCGTCGCTGTCCCAGGACTCGACGGCGCGGCCGATCGCCTCGCCGAGCTTCCAGCAGCGCGCCGCCGTGGGCAGCGGGAACTGCACCGTGTTCACGCACACCGGCACCGTGCGCACCGGCCACGCACCCTGCCCGGGCCACAACAGTGCCATCGGCAGCGTGAAGGCGTGGTCGACCAGCATTTCCTGGCAGGTGGTGACGTCGAACTCGTCGCGCACCAGCGATTCGATCAGGTGCCACGAGAGGTCGAGGTCACCCTTGAAGGGCGGTACCACCGGGATGCCCCAGCCCTCGTCGGCATTGCGGTACTCGGGCGCCGCGCCCACCGCGAAGGTGGGCATCTTGTCGAGGAAGAAGTTCAGCCCGTGGTCGTTGTAGACGACCACTGCCACGTCGGGCTTCACTTCGGCGAGCCAGTCGCGCACCGGCGGAAAGCCGTCGAACCAGGGCTTCCAGTAAGGGTCGCCCTGCAGGTTGCGGGCGATGGCGCGGCCGATGGCCGGCACGTGCGAGCTCATGATGCCGCCGACGATCTTCGCCATGCCTATCTCCCTGCGGCGACGAGCCGCGCCTTGAATGCGTCCTTGGTCATGCCGGTCTGCTGCGCGCCGAGGTCCTGCACGTCCAGGCCGAAGATGCCCGCGAGCTTGGCGAGGTAGTAGACATTGCCGCCCGCCTCGATCATCTGCAGCACGTTGCGCGCCTTCACGGCCTCGCGCTGCGCCGGCGTGAGCTGGTAGCGCGCGCAGTAGCCTTCTTCGTCGCGCAGGAAGGCCTCGCGGTTGGCGGCGTCGTTGAACGAGAAGCACATCCTGTTCAGCGCGTAGCCCTTGCGGGCCTGCGCGCCGTCGAACAGCGTGGTGCCGGGAATGGATGCGGACATGGTGGACTCCTCACCGCTCTGGGGCCCTCGATTGAGCCGCGCCGGTGCCCGAAGGGACTTGACCTGACTCAAACCCCGTCGGGTGCGGCGCGATTCGCGAGCGGGCCGCCGAGCCAGTCGGCCAGCGCAGCGTTCACCGCCGCCGGCTGCTCCATCGTGCTCATGTGGCCGCACTGCTCGATCACCACCAGCCGCGATCCTGCGATGTGCCGGTGCATGAACTCGTGGCGCGAGGGCGGGCTCCAGGCGTCTTCGCGCCCGCACAGCACCAGGGTGGGCACGTCGATCGTGGCGAGCAGCGCGGTGGCATCGCGGCGCGCGAGCAGTGCCTCGATCTGCGCGGCAAAGGCCTCGGCCGAGCTGCGCTCGAACATGTCGAGCACCGCCTCGAACACGGGCGTGCCGAGGCGGCCCGGGTGCACCATGCCCTGCGCCCATTCGCGCGCCATCGCGCGCAGGCCACGGCGCCGTGCGATCTCCAGCAGCGCGTAGCGACCGCTGCGTTCGCGGTCGCCCTCGGCGCCGCCGGGCAGCGGGTGGTACGAAGTGTCGAGCAGCGCCAGGCGCTCGATGCGCTGCGGCGCCTGCGCCCACATCTCGAACGCGATGCGGCCACCCATCGAGTGACCGGCCACCGCGAGCGGGCCGGGCGGTGCCTCGCGCAGCACCTGCGCGGCCATCGCCGGCAGCGAATCGAGCGTGCCGTAGTGCGGCACGAGGCAATCGAATCGCGATCCGAAGGCTTCGACCTGCGGCGCCCACGCCGCGCGGTCACACATCAGGCCGGGCAGGAGCAGCAGCGTCGGCCGGGCCATGGGGCGGCTCAGAACTCTTCTGTGTCGACGCCGGCCTGCGCCGCCGCGTCGTAGCGGCCGCCGACGATGGTGTCGCGATTGATCAGCGCATCGAGCCGCGTCATGGTCGGCTCATCGAGCTCCAGCGCTGCGGCAGCGGCGTTGTCGCGCAGATGCGCGATCTTCGTCGTGCCGGGGATCGCCACGACATGCTCGCCGCGCGCCAGCACCCAGGCCAGCGCCAGCTGCGCCGGCGTGCAGCCGCGCTCGGCGGCCAGCGCCTCGAAGCCCGCCAGGGGTTGCAGGTTGGCGGCGTAGCTCGTCGGCTCGAAGCGCGGCATGCTGCGGCGCAGGTCTTTCGCGTCGAGCGTGGCCACGTCGCGCAGCTTGCCGCCGAGATAACCGCGAGCCAGCGGGCTGAAGGCGACGAAGGCGGCGCCGATCTCGCGGCAGGCCTCGAGCACCGCGATCTCCGGGTTGCGCGTCCACAGCGAGTACTCGGTCTGCACCGCCGCGATCGGGTGCACGGCGTGCGCGCGGCGCAGCGTCGCGGCCGACACTTCCGACAGGCCGATCTCGCGCACCTTGCCCTCGCGCACCAGCTCGGCCAGCGCGCCCACGCTGTCTTCGATCGGCACCTTCTTGTCCCAGCGGTGCAGGTAGAAGAGATCGATGACGTCGGTGCGCAGCCGCTTCAGGCTTTGCTCGCAACTCCACTTCAGCGTCTCGGGCCGGCCATCGACGACCCGCTTCCCATCGACGCCGTGCAGCCCGCACTTGCTGGCCAGCACGAACTTCGAGCGGTGCGGCGCGAGCGTGCGGCCGACCAGCTCCTCGTTGGCGCCGAAGCCGTACAGCGCGGCGGTGTCGAAGAAGGTGATGCCGAGGTCGAGCGCTTCGCGCAGCAAGGCCTGTGAGGCTTCCTCGGGCGGCGGCGCGCCGTAGGCGTGGCTGAGGTTCATGCAGCCCAGGCCGATGGCCGAGACATCGAACCGGCCGACGCGGCGCGTCTTCATCTCAACCCTGCGCGAGCTGGCGTTCGAGGTCGTGCAGCACCTCGTAGCAGGGCAGCACCTGCGCCGCGCTGGCATTGGGCTCGCGGCCCTCGCGGATGGAGGCGAAGAACTCGCGGTCCTGAAGCTCGATGCCGTTCATCGACACGGCCACCTTGGACAGGTCGATCTTCTCGTCCTTGCCGCTGAACAGGTCGTCGTAGCGGGCCAGGTAGGTACCGGTGTCGCCGATGTAGCGGAAGTAGGTGCCCAGCGGGCCGTCGTTGTTGAAGCTCAGGCTGAGCGTGCAGATCGCGCCGCTGGCCGCCTTGAGCTGAATGCTCATGTCCATGGCAATGCCCAGCGCCGGATGGATCGGCCCCTGGATCGCGTTGGCCTTCACGATGGGCGAGCGCGCCTGGTAGGCGAACAGGTCGACCGTGTGCGCCGCGTGATGCCACAGCAGGTGGTCGGTCCAGCTGCGTGCCTGGCCCAGTGCGTTCATGTTCGTGCGCCGGAAGAAGTAGGTCTGCACGTCCATCTGCTGGATGTTGAACTCGCCGGCGACGATCTTCCCGCGCACCCACTGGTGGCTGGGGTTGAAGCGCCGCGTGTGGCCGCACATCGCCACCAGCCCGGTCTGCTTCTGCAGTTCGACCACCGCATAGGCGTCGCGCAGCGAATCCGCCAGCGGGATCTCGGCCTGCACATGCTTGCCCGCCTTCATGCAGGCGATGGCCTGCGAGGCGTGCATCTGCGTGGGCGTGCACAGGATCACCGCGTCGACGTCCGGGCGCGCCAGGCTGTCGGCCAGTTCGGTCGTGCAGTGGCCGATGCCGTACTTCGCCGCCGTCTCGCGCGTCTTGTCGATGTCGCGGCTGATCAGCGACGTGACCTGCACGCCGTCGATCAGCTTGATCGCATCGAGGTGCTTGATGCCGAATGCGCCTGCACCGGCCAGTGCCACACGAATCGTCTTGCTCATGCGTTCTCCAGGATCAGATGGCCCACGGCAGTGTTCGATGCCGGCACGTGGAAGAAGCGGTGCGCGACCTTCGGCGGCTTGCCGCTGCCGGCCACGTCGCTCATCGCGCCGCGCGCGATCAGCCACATCACCAGTTCGATGCCCTCGGACCCCGCCTCGCGCACGTACTCGATGTGCGGCACTTTCGAGAGCGCCTCAGGCTCGGCGATCAGCCGGTCGAGGAAGCGGTTGTCCCAATCGGCATTGATGAGGCCGGCGCGCGGCCCTTGCAGCTGGTGGCTCATGCCGCCGGTGCCCCAGATCTGCACCTTCAGGGGCGCATCGTAGGACTCGATCGCGCGGCGGATCGCCTGGCCGAGCATGAAGCAGCGCCGCCCCGAGGGCACCGGGTACTGCACGACGTTCACCGCGAACGGGATCACCGGGCAGGGCCAGGCCTGCGGCTGGCCGCACATCAGGCTCAGCGGCACCGTGAGGCCGTGGTCCACGTCCATCTTGTTGACGATGGTGAGGTCGAAGTCGTCCTGGATCACGCTCTGCGCGATGTGCGAAGCGAGCTCCGGGTGGCCGATCACCTTGGGCACCGGGCGCGGGCCGTAGCCCTCATCGGCCGGCGTGAACTCGGCCGCAGTGCCGATCGCGAAGGTCGGGATCATCTCCAGGCTGAAGGCCGTCGCGTGGTCGTTGTAGACGAGGAAGATCACGTCGGGCGTGTTGTCCTTCATCCATTGCTTGGACGGCTCGTAACCCTTGAAGAGCGGCACCCAATAGGGCTCGGCGGTCTTGCCGAGGTCGATGGCCGCGCCGATGGCCGGCACGTGCGAGGTGTAGACGGAAGCCGTGATGCGGGCCATGTTCATTTCCTTCCTGCAGCGCCCTGCGGCTGGCGGTGCGCCTGGGCATCGCCGTCCTCGCCGATGACACGATTGCCTTCGACCGATCGGCCGCCGTTGATCATCATGTTGCGGTATTCCTCTTCGGTCATGCCCGTCATGCTGCCGGCCATCTGCTGGAAGCTCTTGCCGTCGGTGGCGCCGATCTTGGCCAGGAAGTAGATGTTGCCGCCCAGCGCGATGCAGCGGTTCAGGTCGCGCGCCAGCACGGCGAGCTTCTGCTCTTCGGTCATCGGCCACTCGTCGAGGTAGGCGCGCTCGTTCGCCTTGAAGCGCTCGCGGTTGGCGGCCTTCATCAGCGACATGCAGAACTGGTTCAGGTGGTAGCCCTTGCGCGACTGTTCGGCATCGAAGATGGTCGTGCCGGGCACGTCCAGGTAGGGTTTGTTCAGCGGCATGGTCAGGTCTCCTCCGGCCAGTACAGGCGCATCGGGTTGTCGACCAGCAGCTTGCGCTGCAGCTCGGCGGTGGTGGCGATGTGCGGGATGAAGTCGACCAGCAAGCCGTCGTCGGGCATGTGGTTCTTCAGGTTCGGGTGCGGCCAGTCGGTGCCCCACAGCACACGGTCGGGGAAGGTCTCGACGATGCGCCGTGCGAAGGGAATCACGTCGCGGTAGGCGTTGCGCTCGCCGTTCAGCGCCGCCGGGCCGGAGACGGACAGGCGCTCGGGGCAGCTCACCTTGCTCCACACGTTCGGGTAGTCGCGCATGAACTTCACGAACAGCTCGAACTGCGGGCCGTCGACCGGCAGGCTCACGTCGGGCCGGCCCATGTGGTCGACGACGATGGTCGTCGGCAGCGCGGTGAAGAAGTCCCACAGCTCGGGCAGGTCGACCGCTTCGAAGTAGATCACCACGTGCCAGCCGAGCCTGGCGATGCGAGAGGCGATCTCCATCAGCTCGTCCTTCGGCGTGAAGTCGACCAGCCGCTTGACGAAGTTGAAGCGCACGCCGCGCACGCCGGCGGCGTGCAGCGCCTGCAGTTCCTCGTCGGTGATGGAGCGCTTCACGGTGGCCACGCCGCGCGCCTTGCCGTTCGACGCGATGCAGGCATCGACCATCGCGCGGTTGTCGGCGCCGTGGCAGGTGGCCTGCACGACCACGTTGCGTGCGAAGCCGAGGTGGTCGCGCAGCGCGAAGAGCTGCTGCTTGCTCGCATCGCAGGGCGTGTACTTGCGCTCGGGCGCGAACGGGAATTCGTCGCCGGGGCCGAACACGTGGCAGTGCGCGTCCACGCTGCCGGGTGGCAGCCTGAACGCGGGCTTCGTCGGGCCGGCGTACCAGTCCAGCCAGCCGGGGGTCTTCTCGAAACTCATCGTCATTCCTTGGGTTTCACGTTCGCGAGGATGCGGTCGGCCTCGATCCGCCAGTCGGCGCTGCGCGCGAATTCGGTCGTGCCCTTGGCACCGAACAGCCCCGCATCGGCCAGATCGGCCATCCACGCCTGCCGCTCGGCGGTGCCGCTGGCCGACCAGGGCGTGAGCCCCGCCTCGCGCACGGTCTCGGCCACTTCGCGCACTTCTTCGCTGCGGCGGCGGCCGTGCTCGATGACCCGCTGGAAGAAGTAGCTCGCCTGCTTCTCCCAGTCGATGCCGGGGAAGGTCTCCTTCAACGAGGCCAGCACCGCGTCTTCCACGCCATAGGCGCGCGCGGTGGTGAAGCTCTCGATGACCATCGCTTCCAGGCCCTTGATCATCACGCTGCGGCACATCTTCGTGGCCGAGGCCACGCCGAGCTTCTCGCTCGCCACCTTGGCCGCGAAGCCCAGGCCGTTCAGCACCGGCTCGAGCGCGGCGGCATCGGGGCCGCCGAGCAGCAGCGGCACCTTGATGCGGTAGGGAGGCACCGAGGTCATCACCGCGCCTTCGACATAACGTGCGCCAACGGCATTCACGGTCTTTGCCGCGCGGATCTTCGCGCCAGGCGAGGCCGAATTGAAGTCGAGGAAGAAGGCGCCCTTCTTCAAGCCCGCCGCACAGGCCTGCGCCACCGGCACGGCCTGGCTGGCCGTGACGGCCGAAATCACCAGATCGGCCCCGCGCACCGCGTCGGCATGCGAGGTGGCCAGCGCGATGCCCTGCGTCGATGCGTGTTCGCGCATCGGGGCGCCGGCGTCGCCGTCCAGCTTCAGGTCGAACGCGACGACGCTCTCGCCGCGTGCACGCAGGTCCTCGGCGAGGATGCGGCCGACTTCGCCGTAGCCGATGAGCGCGATGGTCATGGCCATCAGTCGATGTACTTCAGGCCGGCCTTGGCCAGCGGCTCGCGCATCTTGTACATGTCCAGGCCCAGCACGCCCGAAGCGAGCTTGGCGCGCTTCTCGCCTTCGAGCGCCTCGCGCGCCACGGCAGCTTCGAGCGTCTTCGCGGCCATCGCGCGCGGCACGCAGACCACGCCGTCGTCGTCGGCCACGATCACGTCGCCCGGCGTCACGTACGCGCCGGCGCACACGATGGAGATGTTCACCGAGCCGAGCGTCGCCTTGATCGTGCCCTTGCTGCTGATCGCCTTGCTCCACACCGGGAAGCCCATCTCCTGCAGCGTCTTCACGTCGCGCACGCCGGCGTCGATGATCAGCGCCCGCGCGCCGCGCGCCATGAAGCTGCTGGCCAGCAGGTCTCCGAAGTAGCCATCGGTGCATTCGGCGGTGACCGCCGCCACGACGATGTCGCCCGGGCGGATCTGCTCGGCCGCGACGTGCATCATCCAGTTGTCGCCCGGCTGCAGCAGCACGGTGACTGCGGTGCCGGAGATCTGCGCGCCGGGGTAGATCGGCCGCATGTAGGGCTTGAGCAGGCCGACGCGGCCCATGGCCTCGTGCACCGTGGCGCTGCCGAGTTTCGCCAGGCCGTCGGCGGTGGCCGTGTCGGCACGCTGGATGTTGCGGTAGACGACTCCGAGTTCGTACATGAAGACCTCGACAGGAAAGCGGGCCTTTCGGCCCTGTGATTGGGCCGGCCTAGCGGCCAACTTGCTTGAGAGCGGCATCCAGGCGCGGGAACACGCGCCGCGCGTTGCCTTCGTAGACCTGCTGCTTCTGCGCGGCGCTGAGCAACGTGCTCGCTTCGATGTAGCGCTTGGTGTCGTCGTAGTAGAAGCCGGTTTCCGGATCGATGCCGCGCACTGCGCCGATCATCTCGCTGGCGAACAGGATGTTGTCGACCGGGATCACCTTGGTCAGCAGGTCGATGCCCGGCTGGTGGTAGACGCAGGTGTCGAAGAAGATGTTGTTCAGCAGGTGGTCCTTCAGCAGCGGCTTCTTCAGCTCCTGCGCCAGGCCGCGGAAGCGCCCCCAGTGGTAGGGCACCGCGCCGCCTCCGTGCGGGATGAGGAACTTCAGCGTCGGGAAGTCCTTGAACAGGTCGCTGGTCAGGCACTGCATGAAGGCCGTGGTGTCGGCGTTCAGGTAATGCGCGCCCGTGGTGTGGAAGCAGGCGTTGCAGCTGGTGCTGACGTGGATCATCGCCGGGATGTCGTACTCGACCATCTTCTCGTAGATGGGGTACCAGTGCCGGTCCGACAGCGGCGGGCTGGTCCAGTGGCCGCCCGAGGGATCCGGGTTCAGGTTGATGCCCACGTTGCCGTACTGCTCGACGCACTTGACCAGCTCGGGGATGCAGGTCTTCGGGTCCACGCCGGGGCTCTGCGGCAGCATCGCCGCCGGGATGAAGTTGTCGGGGAAGAGCTTCGAGACGCGGTAGCAGAGTTCGTTGCAGATCGCCGCCCAGGTCGAGCTGACCTCGAAGTCGCCGATGTGGTGGGCCATGAAGCTGGCGCGCGGGCTGAAGATCGTCAGGTCGCTGCCGCGCTCGCGCATCTTGGCGAGCTGGTTGGTCTCGATCGACTCGCGCAGCTCGTCGTCGCTGATCTTCAGGTCCGACACCTTGGGCTTGGCGGCCGGGTCCTTGATGCCGGCGATCTGCCGGTTGCGCCACTCTTCCAGCGCCTTCGGCGCGGTGGTGTAGTGGCCGTGCACGTCGATGATCATCGTGTTGCTCCTGCGGGTTCCATGCCCTGGCGCCGCTTGGTTTCGGCGGTCTCGGGCGAGCTCATGAAGGCCAGCAGCGCACGCGCCGCCTCGGGTTGCACCGACGTGCTGCACACGCCGGCGCTGAAGGTGGTGACGATCTGCACGGCCGGCGGCAGCGGGCCGATCAGATCGATGCCGTCCAGGTGCAGCAGCTCGCTCAACTGCTGGAAGCCGAGCTCGACCTCGCCACGCGCCACCAGCGTGCCCACCGGCACGCCGGGCGGAGCCTGCACGGTGCGGCGCGCGATCTCGTCGGCGATGCCCCAGCGCTCGAACAGCTTCATCAGCTGCACACCGCTCGGGCCGGTGGAGTAGCCGATGCTGCGTGCGGCCAGCACGGCGCGCCGGAGTGCCTCTTCGGAGCCGACGTCGGGCCGCGGGGCGCCGGCGCGCACCGCCACGGCCACGCCCGAATGCACCAGGTCGACCTTGCTGCCGACCAGGACGCGGCCGGCGGCGACCAGCTTGTCGATCGCGTCGGCGGCGAGCACGACCACGTCGAAAGCCTCACCGGCCTGGACGCGCTTGGCCGCGTCGACGCCGCCGACGGACTCGATCGCCACGACCCGGCCAGAGCGCTGCCCGTAGGCCGCAGCGAGATCGGCGAGCACCTGGCGGGTCGCCATCGACGAGATGCCGGTGATCGGGTGGGTCATGTCGGCTGCCGGTGCCAGGCCGGATGCAGGGTGGAAGCCGATTCTGCGGCGGCCGGGGCGGCACGCCAATCGAACCAGGGCGCTAGCAGCTATCGCATCCTGTTATGGGAGCGCACCGGCTCGGCGCTGGCCAGCACCAGCTCGCGCAGGATGCGCATGGCCTGCTTGACCAGCGGCGTGGCCGGCTTGTGCGCCGAGCTGGCCAGGCACAGCGTGCTGGTCAGCACCCGCTCGGCCAGCGGCCGCACGCGGGACGCCGCCGCCTGCCCCGACGCGGCCACCGCACTGGGCGTCAGCACGGCGTGGCCATGGCCGCTGCGCACCAGCTCGAGGATGGAGCTGACGCTGGACACCTCGTAGGCGATGTTCAGCTTCAGCCCGGCCAGTGCCGCCTGCGTCTCCAGCAGCTTGCGGATGGCGTGGGTGTGCTCGGGCACCACCAGCGGCAGCGTCACCAGCTCGGCGAAGGGCAGCGGCGCTTGCTTGCGCGGCGCGCCCTTGGCCGCGCTGACCAGGCACAGCGGCTCGTCGAGCACGTGCAGCGTCTCGATGGCCGGGTTGGCGTCGGGGTTGTGCACCAGGCCCAGGTCGACGCGGCCGGTGGAGATCCACTCGACGATGTGCGCCGACAGGCCCTCGACGATGGCCAGCCGCGCTTTCGACAGGTGCTGCTGGAAGGCATCGACCAGCGGCAGCGTGAGCATGCGCCCCATGCTGGGCGGCAGGCCGACGACGATGCGGCCGGTGGCCTCGTCGCGGTTGGCGCTCAGGTCTTCGCGGGCGTGCGCGACCAGCTGCAGGATGCCCACGGCGTGGTCGAACAGGCGCTTGCCGGCGTCGGTGAGCAGCACGCCGCGGCCGGTGCGCTGCAGCAGCGTGACGTGCAGGTCGGTCTCGAGCAGGCGCACCTGGCGGCTCAGCGCCGGCTGCGCGACATCGAGCTCGATGGCGGCCTTGCTGAAGCTGCCCATCTCGGCAACGCGGACGAAGTAGCGCAGCTGGGTGAGGTTCATGCGTCGGTGCCGGGGCTCGCGCCGACTGTAGCGCACCCCCTTTCGGGCGCCCTCCAGCGCCGCCCGCGCGGGGGAGCGACAGGCCGGGCGGCGCTGCGAAGAATCAATGCATGTCACTCGCCGTCGTCCACAGCCGCGCCCTCGATGCCCTGCGTTCGCCGCAGGTCACGGTGGAAGTCCACCTCGCCAACGGCCTGCCCAGCTTCACGCTCGTCGGCCTGGCCGACACCGAGGTGAAGGAGGCGCGCGAACGCGTGCGCGCCGCGCTGCAGACCAGCGGCCTGGAGTTCCCGAACAACAAACGCATCACCGTGAACCTGGCGCCCGCGGACCTGCCCAAGGAATCGGGCCGCTTCGACCTGCCAATTGCGCTGGGCATCCTGGCCGCGAGCGACCAGATCGACGCAGCGAAGCTGGCCCGCTTCGAGTTCGCCGGCGAGCTCTCGCTGGCCGGCGAACTGCGCCCGGTGCGCGGCGCCCTCGCGATGGCGCTGGCCGCGGCGCACGAGTCCGCCGATCCGCCGCGCGCCATGGTGCTGCCCATCGAGAGCGCGTCGCAGGCGGCGCGGGTCGACGGCGTGGCCATCCACGCTGCGGCGCACCTGCTCGAGGTGGTGCGCTCGCTGCTGCCGGGCGATTCAGCCGAGCCGCTGCCGAGCGCGGTGCCGGCGCCCGTCGCACCGCCAACCTCCCGCGGCGACCTGCGCGACGTGCGCGGCCAGTCCGGCGCCAAGCGCGCGCTGGAGATCGCTGCCGCCGGCGGGCACAGCGTGCTGATGGTCGGCCCGCCGGGCAGCGGCAAGTCGATGCTGGCCCAGCGTTTCGCCGGCCTGCTGCCGCCGCTCACGCACGACGAGTCCATCGAGTCGGCCGCGCTGCTCAGCCTGACGGGTGCAGCAGCTGCGCACACCTGGGGCGAGCGCGTGCTGCGCTCGCCGCACCACAGCGCTTCGTCGGCCGCACTCGTCGGCGGCGGCTCGCCGCCGCGGCCGGGCGAGATCTCGCTGGCGCACCATGGCGTGCTGTTCCTCGACGAATTGCCCGAGTTCCAGCGCCATGCGCTGGAGGCCCTGCGCGAACCGCTGGAGACCGGCCGCGTGACCATCTCGCGGGCTGCGCGGCAGGCGGACTTCCCGGCGCGCTTCCAGCTGCTCGCCGCAATGAACCCCTGCCCTTGCGGACACCTTGGCAGCGCGCTGCGCGCCTGCCGCTGCACGCCCGACGTGGTCGCGCGTTACCAGGGCCGGCTCAGCGGGCCGCTGCTCGACCGCATCGATCTGCAGGTGGAGGTCCCGGCGGTGGCCGCGACCACCCTCGCCGACGCGCCCGGCGGCGACAGCAGCGCGGCGATGGCCTTGCGTGTGGCACAGGCGCGTGGTCGCGCCTTGCAGCGCCAGGGCGTGCTCAACCGCGAACTCGCCGGGGAGTCGCTGGAACGGCACTGCACGCTTGACGCCGCAGCGTCGAACTTCCTGCAGAGCGTGTCGGTACGGCTGGGGTGGTCGGCGCGCGGCTTCCACCGCGTGCTGCGCATCGCGCGCAGCATCGCCGACCTGGCCGGCAGCGAGGCCATCGTGCTGGCGCACGTGGCCGAGGCCGTGCAGTACCGCCGCGTGCTGGCGGTGCAGTAGCAGGCCTTCGGGCCCGAGCGCGCTTGATCAGCCCTGCGAGCCCGAGAGCGGACGCAGCTTGTTGCCCTCGATAGTCACGCGCTCGCCGGTGCGCGGCGCAGTGGCCTGCTCGATGGTGCGCACCGAGCCGTCGTCCATGCGCACGGTGACCTCGTGCGAGGTGGTGCGCTTCTGGTGCTTCTCGATCTCGTTGCCCGCCACACCGCCGCCGACGGCGCCGAGCACGGTCATCGCGGTGCGGCCGTTGCCCTTGCCCATCTGGTTGCCCACCGCCGCGCCAAGCACGCCGCCGGCCAGCGCGCCGACGCCGCTGGACTGGCCCTTGTGCGTGACCGTGCGCACCGATTCGACGACGCCGCAGTCGCGGCACACCGGCGCCTGCGCCGTCTTTGCGGCGGCGGGCGCCGCGGCGAGCTTGTTCGCCGGCTTGGCCGGGGTCTTGGTCTCGGGGGCCGCGGCTTCCTGTGCGGGCACCGGCTGGGTCGACGGCGCGGGGATTCCGTTGCGCATCAGCATGCCGGCACCGGCGGCCAGCGAGGCGGCACCGAGCACGCCGGCGATCAACCAGACCGTGCGCGACGGGGGGTTACCAACGGGCACGGCGCCCGGGGAGGTCTCAACGCTCATCTTTGTTCTCCTGAAAGGTTCGGGCCGCGCAGGGCATGCGCCGCCTCCACAACGACAACGCCGATTCGACCCCGGCGGCACACCAAGGTGCCAGCGGAGATCGAATCAGGCGTAACGAGCTGTCAATCTCAGGCCGGGTTCATGAACCCGAGGTCACGCGCGCTGAAGTTGGCGAGGTTCGGGAACACGTCGAGCAGTTGCGTGTCGCTCAGCCCGAACCACTTGCCCAGCGTGGCGCCGAGCTGGTCCACCGAGGTGGTGGGCAGCAGGCTGCCGTTGCCGAGCTGGTCGGGGCTGCTGTCGAAGTTGTTGTTGTTCGTGTTCTTCGCGCCATAGACCGGGAAGCTGCCGTACAGGTCGCCGCCCCGCACCGCGCCGCCCATCACGAAGTGGTGCGCGCCCCAGCCATGGTCGGTGCCGTCGCCATTGCTGGTGAAGGTGCGCCCGAAATCGCTGGCGGTGAAGGTGGTGACGCGGTCTCGCGCACCCATCGCGCCCAGCGTGTCGTCGAAGTAACGCAGCGCATGCGACAGCCGCGCCATCAGTTGCGCATGGTTGCCGTTCTGCACGTCGTGGGTGTCGAAGCCGCCCATGCTGACGAAGAACACCTGGCGCTTCGCCCCGATCGAGGCGTTGCCGCTGGCGTCGATCATGCGCGCCACGATCTGCAGCTGCTGCGCGAGGTTGTTGGCGATCGTGGTGCCCGGATTGTTCGGGTCCGTGTAGCGCAGCTTCGGGTCGTTGGTGGCGCTGTAGTTGCCGGTGGCCGGCGCGGTGCCGAACAGCGGGTCGCTGGCCGGCTTGAGCGCATTTCGCAGCAGCGACTCGGCCTGCATCGAGCGCGCCGACACCGCCGACAGGTCGGCCTCGAGCACGTGGCCGCCGCGCGTGGTCTGCACGATGCGCTCCATGGCGGCGCCCACCGCTGCCGAGCCGTACACCTGCCCGCTGGCATTGGTGCCCAGGCGGATCGCGCCGTTGTTGGTGACCTGGTACTGGCGCACGTCCTGGCCCGACAGCCACACGGCGTTGCCGCCGGCGGTGATCGAGGTGAAGACGGTGCGCTGGTTCATCGATGCGAGCAGGTCGCCCATGCGCCCGCCCCAGCCGACCGTGGCGCCTTCCGGGAGGAAGGCCTGCCAGGTGTTCTGCTGGTCGTTGTGCGAGAACAGGCTGGCCGGCTTGCGGTGCGACGACTGGCTGTACTGAGTCTTGCTGGTGGGCAGGATCAGCGGCCCGACGTTGGGCAGGATCGCCAGCCGCCTGTCGGTGTCGAACATCGTCTGCAGCGCGCCCATCGCCGGGTGCAATGCGAAGCTGCGGCCCTGCGCATTGGCCGGCGTGATCGGCAGTACGCCGCCCAGCCGCGCCGGCGAGCCGGCCGCCGCACCTGCATTGACCGCCGTGCCCGGCGCCAGCAGCGCGATCGAGTCCGGCGCCTGGCTGCGCAGCGTGGTGTAGTTGGTGAACGAAGCGGTGTCGGTGGGCAGCACCATGTTGATGGAGTCGTTGCCACCAAACAGGAAGATGCACACGATGGCCTTGTAGTCGCCGGCGGTCTGCGCCGCCGCCGTGCCCAGGGCCGAGAGGTTCAGTGCCAGCGGTGCGCCGGCCGCGCCGAGCGTGGACATCACGCCGGCGTGCCGCAGGAACATGCGGCGGGAAGCGTCGATCTTCTTCATGGTGGTTTTCTCCCCGCTCACTTCTGCACCTGGAACTCGGGCGACACCACCGTCAGGAAGACGGCAGCATTGACGCGGTTCCGCCGGGCGGTGTCGATGGCCGCCTGGTTGCTGCCGGTGCTGTTCAGCGCCGGGATGGTGATGCTCTCGACCGCCGTGCGGATCTCGGTCTTCAAGGCGTCGGGCATGCTGCCGGCCATCAGCTTGGTGGAGATCTGCTCGACCAGGTCGGCCGGCTGGCCCACCAGCGCCAGTTCGGCGCTGAAGTTCGGCTGCAGGTCGCGGCGTGTCACCGACACGCCGTTGACCATGACCGCCGCGCTGGCACCCACCCCTTGCGAGACGTTGTCGCGCATGTAGTTGACGTAGCCCGCGGCGGTGGTCTCCTGCGCGAGCGCCATCTCCGGCGCCACCAGGCCGGCCGCGGCCGCCTGGGTGCCCGGGGCCACGTAGCCGGGGCGGTAGAAGTTGAACACCGTGGGCGAGCGCATCGCGGTCTGGCCCAGCGAGGTGCCGGCGTTGTCGGTGTTGCCGACGCGGTAGTTGCCGCTGTCCGAGCTGTAGCCGAAGGCGCGCAGCACGGCCGACAGGCGCAGGATCGGCTCGCGGAGCTTGCCGCTGGTGCTGGAGACGACACGTGCCTCGGGGTGCAGCAGCACCGCCTTGACCACTGCACGCAGGTCGCCGCGAACGCCGCTGCCGTTGTTGTTGAAGGCCGCCGCCACGGCCGCCACGTAAGCCGGGCTCGGGTTGCTGGTGACCAGGCGCTGGATCAGCTGCTTGCCGATGAAGGGGCCGACGTTCGGGTGGTTGTACAGGGTGTCGAGCGCCGTCTTCAGGCTGGCGTTCGGGTCGGACTGCGTCTGCGCCGCGATGTTCGCCGACAGGAACACCTTCTCCTCGGTGCTGTGGTGCTGCGGGTAGCCGACCATCGGCTTGATCCAGCGGTCGGGGTCGGACACGCCGCCCAGCGAGCCGTTGCTGAAGCAGCCGTTGTCGGGCCAGTCGGGGCAGGTCCAGCTGAAGCCGGTGAACACCTTGGCCAGGCCGGCGATGTCGGCCGGCGTGTAGGTCTCGAGCGCGGCGCCGTTGGCCTGCTTGACCGAGCCATCGTCGTTGAGCTGCTGCAAGCCGATCGAGAACAGCTGCATCACCTCGCGGGCGTAGTTCTCGTCGGGCACGCGGCCGGTGCGCGGGTCGGCCTTGCGGTTGCGCAGGCTCGTCAGGTAGGCGCCCATCATCGGGTGCAGCGAGACTGACTCCAGCAGTTCGCGGTAGTTGCCGAAGCCGCGGGTGGCGAGCATGTCCATGTAGTCGGCCACGGCACGCGGGTTGTCGCCGACAGTGCTGTCCTGCAGCGAGATCACGAAGATCTGCGACAGCGCGAAAGCCACCCGCTGGCGCAGCTGATCTTCCCCGCTGATGGCCTGCTTCCAGAAGCTGTTGTAGATGCCGTCCTGGCCGATGCTGTTGGCGGCATTGGCGGCCTTGACCACCGCGTCCTGCGCCTCCCACGACGCGCGGTGCGAGGCCTGAGGAGCAGCCAGCTGCTCGTCGATCCAGGCGCCGTAGCCGATGGCCATCACGCGGTCGACGGCGGCCGTCGTTGGCCCGAAGCTCGCCTGGGTGAGGAATCGCGCTGCATCGCTGCGCGAGGCAGGTATCTCGGAGACCGTGCCGCCGCTCTGTTCGTCTTTCGCGCCGCCGCAGGCAGCCAGGGCCAGCACGACGCTGGCGGCGAGGGCGCCGAGCGCCACACGGGTTCGCGTCGCCAGGGTTCGCCCCTGGTCGATCGGGTCATGAATCATCACGGTCGCCTCCACTTGAAACCGTTTGCTGTGCCGGCGATCACGCACTGAGCGTGCCAGGGCAAAGCGGTGATTCTTGGGGCTGCGCCGATGCGGATGTGGCCAAAAATTGGCAATCCGGCAAGGTCTTACACGCCGAAGCAATTCGGCCACCGACACATCGCGGCGGCCCTGTTGCGGCTGCTTGCATCCGCTGTGAGCGGATGCAATGGCGATGGCCGGGCTACAGCAGCGCGGAGAGCGAGCGCCGCACCTGCGACACGTCGAGCGCGCTGCGCTTGGCCCAGTCGGCCAACTGGTCTTCGCCCACTTTTCCGACGTTGAAGTAGGTGGCTTGCGGATGCGCGAGATAGAAGCCGCTGACGCTGGCCGCCGGCGTCATCGCCAGGCTCTCCGTCAGCGCCATGCCGATGTCCTCGCAGTTCAGCACACGGAACATGTCGCGCTTGACGGTGTGGTCGGGGCAGGCCGGGTAGCCGGGTGCAGGGCGGATGCCGCGGTAATTCTCGGCGATCAGCTCGGCGTTGCTCAGCTGCTCGTCGGCCGCGTAGCCCCAGAACTCGGTGCGCACGCGCTGGTGCAGCCGTTCGGCGAAGGCCTCGGCCAGGCGATCGGCCAGCGCCTTGAGCATGATCGCGCTGTAGTCGTCGTGGTCGTCCAGGAACTGCTTCTCCTTCTTCTCCACACCCAGCCCCGCCGTGACGGCGAACAGGCCCACGTGATCGGCCACGCCGCTGGACTTGGGCGCAACGAAATCGGCCAGGCAGCGGTTCGGGCGCCGCACCCCATCCACCACCGGCCGCTCCGACTGCATGCGCAGGCCGCGCCAGGTCATCAGCACCTGCTCGCGCGACTCGTCGGCGTAGATCTCGATGTCGTCGTCGTTCACGGTGTTGGCCGGGTACAGCGCGATCACGCCATTGGCGGTCAGCCAGCGGCCCTCGATCAAGCGCTTGAGCATGCGCTGCCCGTCGCTGAGCACGCGCCGCGCCGATTCGCCGACGATGTCGTCGGTGAGGATCGCCGGGTAGGGTCCGGCCAGGTCCCAGGTCTGGAAGAACGGCGCCCAGTCGATGCAGGCGGCGATCTCGGCCAGGTCCTGGTTCTTGAAGACGCGGCGGCCGGTGAACTTCGGCTTCGGCGCCACGTAGGCGTTCCAGTCGATCGGCGTCTTGTTGGCGCGCGCCTGCGCCAGCGTGACCATCGGCGTGGCCTTCTTGTTGGCATGCTGCACGCGCACACGCTCGTAGTCGGACTTCAGCTCGTTGATGAAGGCCGTGGCCTTGTCGTCGCTGAGCAGTTCGGAGCACACATTGACCGAGCGGCTCGCGTCGGGCACGTAGACGACCGGTCCTTCGTAGTGCGGCGAGATCTTCACCGCGGTGTGCACGCGGCTGGTGGTGGCGCCGCCGATGAGCAGCGGGATCTTCTTCAAACGGAAGAAGTCGTCGCGCTGCATCTCGGCGGCGACGTGCTGCATCTCTTCCAGGCTTGGCGTGATCAGGCCCGACAGGCCGATGATGTCGGCGCCCTCGACCTTGGCGCGCGCCAGGATGTCCTGGCAGGGCACCATCACGCCCATGTTCACCACCTCGAAGTTGTTGCACTGGAGCACGACGGTGACGATGTTCTTGCCGATGTCGTGCACGTCGCCCTTCACGGTGGCGATGACGATCTTGCCCTTCGCCCTGGCCTCGCCGCCGGCTTCCACCATGGCAAGCTTCTCGGCCTCGATGTAGGGCAGCAGGTGGGCCACCGCCTGCTTCATCACGCGGGCGCTCTTCACCACCTGCGGCAGGAACATCTTGCCCTGGCCGAACAGGTCGCCCACCACGTTCATGCCGGCCATCAGCGGGCCTTCGATGACGTGCAGCGGCCGGCCTCCGCCGGCCTGAATCACCTGCCACGCGGCCTCGGTGTCCTCGACGATGAAGTCGGTGATGCCGTGCACGAGCGCATGGCTCAGGCGCTCGTTGACGGTGCCGGCGCGCCAGGCCAGGCGCGCGCTGTCGTCCTTGGCCGCGCCCTTGGCGGTCTCGGCGATCTCCACCAGGCGCTCGCCGGCGTCGGGGCGGCGGTTGAGCACCACGTCCTCGACGCGCTCCCGCAGCACCGGCTCGAGGTCGTCGTAAACGCCGACCATGCCGGCGTTGACGATGCCCATGTCCATGCCGGCCTGGATCGCGTGGTACAGGAACACGGTGTGGATGGCCTCGCGAACCGGGTCGTTGCCGCGGAAGCTGAAGCTCACGTTGCTGACGCCGCCGCTGACCTTGGCCCCCGGCAGGTTCTGCTTGATCCAGCGCGTGGCGTTGATGAAGTCGACGGCGTAGTTGTCGTGCTCCTCGATGCCGGTGGCGATGGCGAAGATGTTCGGGTCGAAGATGATGTCTTCGGGCGGGAAGCCGAGCTCGTCGACGAGCAGGCGGTAGGCACGCTCGCAGATCTCGATCTTGCGCTGGTAGGTGTCGGCCTGGCCCTTCTCGTCGAAAGCCATCACCACCGCCGCCGCGCCGTAGCGCCTCACCAGCTTGGCCTGCTGCCGGAAGGCCGCCTCGCCTTCCTTCAGCGAAATCGAGTTGACGATGCCCTTGCCCTGGATGCACTTCAGGCCGGCCTCGATCACCTCCCACTTGGAACTGTCGACCATGATCGGCACGCGCGCGATCTCGGGTTCGCCGGCGATCAGGTTGAGGAAGCGCACCATCGCGGCCTTGCTGTCGAGCATGGCCTCGTCCATGTTGATGTCGATGACCTGCGCACCGTTCTCGACCTGCTGGCGCGCCACCGACAGCGCCTGCTCGAAATCACCGTTGAGGATCATCCGTGCGAAGGCCTTCGAGCCGGTCACGTTGGTGCGCTCGCCGACGTTGACGAACAGCGTGCCCTGGCCGATCTCGACCGGCTCCAGTCCGGAGAGCTTCATGGGCGGAACGGGGGCGGGCGTGGCGGTCATCGCGGCAGATCCATCAGGGGCCGCGGGCTCACCGCGACCGAGGTCGGGTGAGCGCCGTTGAACGCAGTCGCGCGCGGCGCCTGCTCCGCCCGAGCCTGGCAACCGTGGTGTGGGCCTGGCGGCCCGGGTCGTCGCAACGCTCCTCGGGGGAGCCGCAATTGTACGGTTACCGATGTACGCAAGCTCCTTCTTGCCCCGGGCGGGGGCATGGGTTGCAATCGGCGAATGACAAAAAGTGCACGGAAACCCTGGCTGCGCCCGATCGGCTGCGCCGCGCTCGGCACGGCCCTGCTGCTTGGCGGCTGCGCGCTGCCCAAGGTGTCGACGCCGGCGCTGCCGCCTCCGGTCAGCGCCGCGCCGCTGCCGGCCGCGCCTGCGGGGGCCTGGGTCTGGTCGCCGCAGATCGATTCGGCCGGGTCGAAGTTGCGCAGCGGCTTGTTCGGCTCCGGGGCCGACGTCTCGCAAACCAGTGACCAGCGCCTGTGGATCAGCCTGCCGGCCGACACCACGTTCGCGGCCGGCCGTTCGGCGGTGACCCCGGCCGCCGGTGCCTGGCTCGACCAGGTGGCGGCCTCGCTGCGCGCGCTGCCGCGTGCCGAGGTGCAGATCGTCGGCCCTGTCGATGCCAAGGGCGGTGCGGCGCTGGCGGTGGACCGCGCCGCCAGCGCGCGCGACTGGATGGTCATGCGAGGCGTGCCGGCACGGCGCATGGCCGTGTCGGGCCAGGCACCGCGCGGTCGCAACCCGGGCGAGGGGCGGCTCGACATCCTGATCGGCGAGCGTTACACGCCCTGAGCGGCCGGGTGGAGGGCGCCGACCCGGCTCAAGAAGTGGCGCAACGCTGCCGAAAACGACCCTGAAGCCCGCACCCGCCCCATGTCTTACCAACTGCTGCCCCCGGATGTCCTGCGCGTCGGACAGCCCACGCTGTTCGCGCTGCGCGACAAGACCGGCTGCCTGCTCGTGCCCAAAGGCACGATGGTCGCCAACGAGGAGCAACTGCACCAGCTGGTCACCCGCGAGCTGTACGTCGACGACCAGGACAGCGAGGCACTGCGCCGCGCCATCGGCGGCAAGGTGCACGAACTGGTGCGCAGCAACGAACTGCTCGGGCGCATCGCGAAGGCCCGGCCGGAGGCTTCCGACCTGCTGCCCCCGCCCGCAGCGGCAGGGCAGCGCCGGCTCGACGATGCAGTCACCGCCTGGTCGAACCTGCAGGTGCGCGCCGCCGCACTGCTGCGCGATCCGGCCCAGCCGGAGTTCGCCGCCAAGCTGATCCAGCTGCAGCGCACGCTGGTCGACCAGGTCAACAGCGACCCCGACGACGCGCTGATGCTGCTCGTGCATGCCGCCACCCAGGAATTCCGCGACTACAGCGCCAGCCACGCGGTGCTGGTGGCCGTGCTGTGCGAGCTCGGTTCGCGCCACGTCGTCGGCGTGACGCCCGCGCAGCGGCTGTCGATGCGCTGCGCCGCACTGTCGATGAACGTCTCGATGACGGCGCTGCAGAACCAGCTGGCGCTGCAGGACAGCCCGCTCACGGGTGCGCAGCGCGGCCAGGTCGAGAGCCACGCGCAGCGCAGCGCCGATGCCTTGAAGGCGGCCGGCGTGAGCGACGAACTCTGGCTCGAGGCGGTGATGCACCATCACACCGCCCCGCCCGGCCCGCTGGCAGCGATGGAGCCTGGAATGCGCCTGGCGCGCCTGATCCGCCGCGCCGACATCTTCGCGGCGCGCATGAGCCCGCGCCGCGGCCGGCTGGCCATGTCGGCCACTGCGGCCGCGAAAGCCGCCTACCTGAACGAAGACAACCAGCCCGACGAAGCCGGCTCGGCCATCATCAAGGCCACCGGCTTGTACCCGCCGGGATGCCTGGTGAAGCTGGCCAACGGCGAGGTCGGCGTGGTGCTGCGCCGCGGCCGGCGCGCGAACGCGCCGGTGGTGGCCAGCATCGTCAACCCGGCCGGCGCGGTGCTCGCCTCACCGGCCCTGCGCAGCACGCACATGCCCGCCTTCGCGGTGACCGGCGGCGTGGCGCCGCACGAGGTGAAGGTGCGCCTGAACCTGCAGCGCCTGCTGCAGCTGACCTGAGGGCAGCGGCTCAGGCGGCTGCCAGCCCCTGGAACAGGCTCGCACCGCAGCAGCGCGGCTGGTAGCGGCCCACGCGCTCGGCAATCTGCGCGATGTGCTCCGGCGTGGTGCCGCAGCAGCCGCCGGCGATGTTCAGGAAGCCTGCCTTGGCGAACTCCTCGACCAGCCCGCCGGTGATCTCGGGCGTCTCGTCGAATCCGGTCTCGCTCATCGGGTTGGGCAGGCCGGCGTTCGGGTAGCAGCTGATGAAGGTGTCGCCGGCCACGCGCGACAGCTCCTCGATGTAGGGGCGCATCAGCGTGGCACCGAGCGCGCAGTTCAGGCCGACGGCCAGCGGCCTCGCATGGCGCACGCTGTGCCAGAAGGCCGTGACCGTCTGGCCCGACAGGATGCGGCCCGAGGCATCGGTGACGGTGCCCGAGATGATGACCGGCAAGCGCTCGCCGGTGTCTTCCATCAGCTCGTCGAGCGCGAAGATCGCCGCCTTGGCATTGAGCGTGTCGAAGATGGTCTCGACGAGGAACAGGTCGCAGCCGCCTTCGAGCAGGCCCTCGGCCTGGTCGCGGTAGGCGGCGCGCAGTTCGTCGAAGCTGACGTTGCGGGCCGCCGGGTCGTTCACGTCGGGGCTGATGCTCGCCGTGCGCGGCGTGGGGCCGAGCGCGCCGGCGACGAAGCGCGGCTTGTCGGGCGTGCTGTACTTGTCGCAGGCGGCACGCGCCAGGCGGGCGGCGGCCACGTTCATCTCGCGCGCCAGCGGTGCCAGGCCGTAGTCGTCCTGCGCCACGCTGGTGGCGCCGAAGGTGTTGGTCTCGAGGATGTCGGCACCGGCCGCAAGGTACTGCTCGTGGATCTGGCTGATGACGTCGGGCCGCGTGAACTGCAGCAGTTCGTTGTTGCCCTTCAGGTCCTTCGGGTGGTCCTTGAAGCGCTCACCGCGGTAGTCGGCCTCGACGAGCTTGTAGCGCTGGATCATCGTGCCCATGGCGCCGTCGAGCACGACGATGCGTCGTGACAGAATCTCGGGCAGCGCCGCGGCGCGGGTGTAGGCGAGCGTCTTCATGGCGCAATTCTAGGCCGGCTCCTGCGAGGCCGACACCTCAATGCAGGGAGGTTGGCTGCGTTTCCTGGAACAGCGAGGCACGGAACTCGATCGAGCGCGGCCCATCGTCATTCATCGCCCACAGCGCCAGCGCCTTGGCCGACATCGGCTTGGCGTACAGGTAGCCTTGCAGTTCGTCGCATCCGAGCGATCGCAGCACGTTCGCCTGGCCCTCGGTCTCCACGCCCTCGGCCACCACCTTCAGACCCAGCGCCTGCGCGAGCTTGACCACCGCGTCGACCACCGCGCGGGCATCGGCGCTCGACTCCAGGTCGAGCACGAAGCCGCGGTCGATCTTCAGCTCGCCGGCCGGCAGCTTGCGCAGATAGGCCAGGCTGGAATAGCCGGTGCCGAAATCGTCGATCGAGATGTGCACGCCCACCGCGGCCAGCTTCTCGAAAATGCGCATCGTGCCTTCGCCGTCTTCCATCGCCGCCGATTCGGTGATCTCGCAGGTCAGCAGCTGCGGGTTGACCTGGTGGCGCTGCAGCGCCGCGGCGATGCGTTCGGCCAGGTCCGGCTGGCGCAGCTGGTGCACCGACAGGTTGATCGCCACGCGCATGCGCAGGCCCTCGTCGCGCCACACGCGGGCCTGGCGGCAGGCTTCGTCGATGACCCACTGCCCGAGCACGCCGATCAGGCCGTGCCGCTCGGCGATCGGGATGAACACCGCCGGGCTAACCATGCCGCGCTGCGGGTGGTGCCAGCGCAGCAGCGCCTCGGCGCCGGTGATCTCGCCGGAAGGCGCATGCACCTTCGGCTGGTAGTACAGCTCGAGCTGCTGTCGCGCCACGGCCTGGCGCAGGTCACGCAGCAGCTCGACCTGCTCGCGCGCATCGCCCAGCATGCGCGGCTCGAAGAAGGCGAAGGTGGCGCCGCCGTTGCGCTTTGCGTAACGCGCCGCGGCCTCGGCGTTGACCATCGCCGTGGTCAGCGAACCATCGCGCGGGTAGAGCACGACGCCGATGGAGCCGGTGATGGGCGCCGGCCGGCCCTCGATCTCGCAAGGCTCGGCCAGCACCTCGAGCAGTTGCTGCGCCATGGCGGCGGCGGCGGCACGGTCGGTGTCGGGCCCGAGCAGCAGCACGAACTCGTCGCCGCCCACGCGCGCCAGCATGCCCCGCGAGGCGACTGCGGCGCGCAGCCGCTGCGCCATCGTCTGCAGCAGCAGGTCGCCGACACGTCGGCCGAAGGAGTCATTGACCGGCTTGAAGTTGTCCAGCCCGATGAAGAGCACGGCCATCGGCGTGGGCGCACCCTCGGCGCGGCGCGTGGCGGCGTCCAGCCGCAGGTCGAAGGAATGGCGATTGGGCAGTTGCGTCAGTGCATCGGTGCGGGCGGACTCCTCGACGCGCTCGATGGCGGCGCGCAAGGCCTGGCGCATGCGCGATTCCATGATCGTGAGCACCAGCAGCATCAGCACGATCGCGCCCGTGCCCAGCACGGCCAGGGCGGTCAGGGTGTGATCGCTGAGCACGCCCATGTGGTGCAGCGACACCGCACCCTGCGGAACTTTCGCGCCCAGCACGAGGAGGCGCTGCGCACCGACGACCGCCACGCCGACCAGCAGGGCGGCAGCGGCCCGAAAACCCACCGACGCGCGGCGCGCTCCGCCCGTCAGCCAGCCGCCGGCCGCCAGAAACACCGTCAGGCCGGCCACGGCCAGCGCCGGCCACAGCCAGGCCCATCGGGGCTCGGGCGCCAGGCGCATGTCCAGCACATAGAGCATCTTCGAGGCAACGGCGACCACCGCCACGAGCAGCGCGGCGGGCGCCACGCGCAGCGCGCCGACGCCGCCGGTGGCCACCAGCTTGAGCGCGGCAGCGCTGGCGAGCACGCCGGCCAGCCAGCCGAGCGCCGTGAGGCTGCCGCCGTAACCCAGGGGCAAGGACAGCGGACGGGCCGCTGCCGTGATGAAGTGCACGCACCACAGCCCGGTGCCGAAGGAGACGGCGGCCGCGCTCAGCCACAGCGCGGCGACGCGGCCGGACGTGGCGGCCACGCGCCGCACGATGTCGAAGGAGACGTAGAAGGCCAGCGCGGACAAAGCCACGGCCGCCGCGTCGAGCAGCGGCAGGAATTGCCAGGCGATGAAGGCGTCGTTGTCCACGGGGCGCGCACGGAGATCCAGTGGGGATCTATCGGCACACCCTTCGCACACTGGAGCCCCACACGGCAAACGCCGTGCGGAGCGTCACGAAGCGCGCCGTTCAGTGAACGAAACCGATGCCCCGGTGCTGGCGCACTTCCGGCTTGACGCGGTGTTCGGCCTCGAGCTGCGACAGGAACTCGTCGGGCTCGAAGGTCTCGCCCAGCACGTCGACCTGCCGCTTCACGGCGGCGAAGTCGCCCGGCGCGAGCAACTCCAGCACGCGCAGGCGCTTGCGCTGCTCGTCGGTCAGGCGCGTTGCATCGCCGTCCAGCGCCTCGGCAACAAACATGCGCTCGCGCTGATCCGGCTTCAGGCCCTTGAACTGGATCTTGAAGGTGAATCGGCGCAGCGCCGCCTCGTCCAGGTCCTGGAACAGGTTGGTGGTGCAGATGAAGATGCCGGCGTAACGCTCCATGCCCTGCAGCATCTCGTTGACCTCGCTGACCTCGTAGCTGCGCTCGGCCAGGCGCCGGCTGCGCAGGAAGCTGTCGGCCTCGTCGAGCAGCAGCACGGCCTGCTCGGTCTCGGCCTCCTCGAACATCTTCGCCATGTTCTGCTCGGTCTCGCCGACGAACTTGCTGACCAGGTCGCTGGCCTGGCGGATCATCAGCGGGCGCTGCAGCTCCTGCGCGATGTGCTCGGCCAGCGCCGTCTTGCCGGTGCCCGGCGGCCCGTAGAAGCACAGCGTGCCGAAGCCCTTGCGGCGCAGCGCCTCGACGATCTTCGGCACCTCGAAGCGCGACTCGGTGTTGACCAGCGAAAGGTCGTAGCTCGTCACCACGCGGCGCGCGCCGCGCTCGCTGCTGGTGTTGCCCAGCGCCTTGTCGGCGTTGACGAGCTGGCGCTCGATCAGCGCCTCGGCACTGTCGCTGCAGGCGTCGCCGGCCAGCCGCGCGAACTTCACCGCCGTGCGGATCTGCGCCGGCGTCAGGCCACGGCGTTCGGCCAGCCGCGACGCGAACTTCTCGCCCACGTCGACGCCGGCCAGCGCGCGTGTGACCAGCGCCTCGCGGGCGCCGGGCGGCGGGCTCTTCAGCTCCAGGTGGTACTGGAAGCGGCGGCGGAACGCGAGGTCGATCTGCTCGATGCGGTTGGTGACCCAGATCACCGGCACCGGGTTGGTCTCGAGGATCTGGTTCACCCAGGCCTTGCCGCTGACGCTGCCGGTGGGCGCGGCGTCGCTGCTGTCCAGGCGCGCCATCAGCTGCGCGGCGTCGGTGGAGATCGGCGGGAACACGTCTTCGACCTCGTCGAACAGCAGGCCCACCTTGGCACTGCCCTTGAGGAAGACCTGGCTGATCTGCAGCGAGCGATAGCGGTCACGCCCCGACAGCGAGTTGCCGTCGCGGTCGGCGTACTCCACCTCGTAGAGCTCCAGGCCGGCGGCCTGCGCCGCCACCTTGGCGAGTTCGGTCTTGCCGGTGCCGGGCGGGCCGTAGAGCAGGATGTTGACGCCCGGTTCCTTGCGCGCCACGGCGTTGCGCAGCAGCGCCGTCATCATGCGGCAGTCGTCGCCGACGTAGTGGAAGTCGGTTTCGTTCAGTTCGCTGCGCACCGCCGGCCGGGTGAACACCGCCATCAGGTCCGACGGGCCCTCGTAGTGGCGCATCAGCACCGGCGGCAACTGCTCGCTGACCTTCATCAGGTCGGCCAGGTCGGTGATGTTGTGCTCGGAGATCAGGTTCTCGACCATGCCGATGCGCTCGAGCCGCGAGCCGGCGCGCAGCGCCTCGGCCACGTCGGCCTCGTTGACACCGGCCACGCGCGCGATCGCCGCATAGGCCTCCTGCGCGTTGCTGACCTTGAACTCGACGAGCAGGCCGCGAAGATCACGTTGATAGCGAGCCAGGGTCCCGTACAGCAGCAGCGCGCGTTCAGCCGGGTTGAGCTGCAGCAGGCCGGCGAGCGCGTCGATGTTCTTCTCGACCAGCGTCGACTCCTTCTTCAGGCTGCGCTCCAGCCAGTCGGCGGTGGCGCCGAGCACGGCGAGCAGGTCTTTCGGCGCGTCCTTGATGTACTCGTCGATGTAGAAGAACAGCGCGCCTTCCTCGTACGGCCCGCGCCAGGCGCCGTGGCGCTCGACGAAGGCGGTGTCGGAGAGCAGCTCGTGGCCGCGCCACTGCTCGTTGGCCTTGCAGCGGGCATTGAGGAACTCGCGCAGCCGCGCCAGCACCGAGGCCGGCCACACCAGGTGCTTGCCGGTCAACGAGAGCAGGCTGTTCCAGTCGCGCCGCGGATTGAATCGCGCGACGTTGCGCATCGTCAGCGAGAGCACGAAGTGCGAGCACATGCGATCCAGCACCGGCGCGTCGTGCAGGCCGGGCGAGAGGATCGGCCGGCCTTCGCCGACGCTGCGGCTGTGCTTCACCATCGATCACCTCCTGGGCAGGACCATCTTGGCGCACCCGGCGGCGCGCGGCAAGCCCCGGCGGATCGTCGGGGCCCGCAGACCATAACGCAGGAGGGCTTGGCGCGTCGACCGAAGGCCGACGAATGGCGTGCTGAAGCTCACGCGCCCGCGTGGACGCGTCCGCTCAGGGCAGGCTCAGTGCAGCACCAGGGGTTGCTGCGACATCGCGGCGTAGCGCTCGATGTACGCGTCCATCTCCTCTTCGGAGGGGTCGGTCTCGATCAGCGCCTGCACGCCCTGCTTGAAGGTTTCGGCGAGCGCGCCCTGGATGAAGATCTCCTTGCGCGCGAACTTGTCGACGATCTCGTAGCCGCCGCGCGTCAACGGTTCGTGCGGTGCGGGCGCGGCCATGCTCTGCGCCGTGCCGGGCACGTCGAACTGCACCACCGCGAAACTGTCCGAGTTGTAGAGCATGTGCATGAAGGACTCTCCTGAACCAGCAGCTGAGTCCTTCAACGCAAGTTTCAAGCCCATGGCGCACCGATGCCCCTGCGGCCCGGAGGGTCAGCCGCCGGGGAGGAGCTCGCGCAGGCGCAGTTCCAGACGGTCCTCGTCGGCCGTGCCCAGGGTGGCACGGATCGGCAGGTGGTGGCGGGCCGGATCGAGCCAGACCTCGACGCGCGTGTCGTAGGGCGAGCGCGGCTCGCGCAGCAGGTGCACGGTGTCGACCGCCGTGCCGAAGCTGGTCAGTGACTCCTTGCCCAGGCTGCGGAACGACCAGTTCGAGGCGTCGCCGCGCGCGCCCACCACCTGCAGCGTGATGCGCTGGCCCTCGGCGAGCAGGGCTGGATCGGCCGCGGCCACGGCGGCGAGCTGGATCATCCAGCTCAGACGGTCCTGCACGCCGGGCTGCCACGGTACCTCGGTCGACGGCCCGGAGAAGCGGATGCGCCCGGCCTCGCGCTCGAAATTGGCCGCCACCGCGGCGCGGCGCGCGCGCTGGTCGGTGAAGCGCACCGGCCCCAGGCCATGGGCATCGAGCACACCCTCGCTGACCTGCGTGAGCACGTTCAGTCCGACCACCGATCCTTCCAGGCGCAGCGTGTAACGGCCGGCCTCGAGCTTCCAGTGCAGGTCGCCGCTGCCGGTGAGGCGGCCGCGCCGCAGTTCGTAGCGCAAGGTGGCGGGCGGCGGCAGCTGCGTGGCGTACAGCGGCGGCGGCGCGCCCTCGCCGGCCGCCGCGACGGCCGAGGCCGGCGCCGAAGCGGGCGTGGCGGCGGCCGGCGGCTCTGCCGCCGCCACCTGCGAGGCCGCGGGCAGCGGCGGCGCGGCGGCGCTTTCCAGCGGCGGCGGATTCAGCTCCGGTTCGGAGGGCGGCGCGGGCCGCGCCGATGGATCGTCGCCACGCGACGCCGGCGCCACCACCGGCGCGGCGACCGGCCGCGCCGGCAGCCGCGCGGGCCGCTGCGGCGCCGGCGTGGCCACGGCCACGGGAGGTGGCGTCGGCGGTTCCGGCTCGGCCGGCACCGGCGCGGCGATGGTACGCAGCTGCACCACCGCGCCCGTCGGTTCCCCCGGCCGCGGCGGCGACAGGTCCACGCCGCCCAGCAGCAAGGCGTGCACGAGCAGCGTCAGTGCGGCCAGCGCGGCGAACGCACGCGTGCGGCGCGCATCGCTACCGGCCGACAACATCGACAATCGCCTCTTTCGACACCCGAATCACCGCATCCCGCATGAAACTCGCCACCTACAAGGACGGATCGCGCGACGGCCAGCTGGTCGTCGTCTCGCGCGATCTCTCGACCGCGCACTATGCCAGCGGCATCGCGACCCGGCTCCAGCAAGTGCTGGACGACTGGAACTTCCTGTCGCCGCAGCTCGAGGACCTGTACCAGACGCTCAACCACGGCAAGGCGCGCCACGCGTTCCCGTTCGAGCCGGCACAGTGCGCCGCGCCGCTGCCGCGCGCCTGCCAATGGGCCGACGGATCCGCCTTCATCAACCACGTGGAGCTGGTGCGCAAGGCGCGCGGCGCGGACGTGCCCGAGAGCTTCTACACCGACCCGCTGATGTACCAGGGTGGCAGCGACGACTTCCTCGGCCCCACCGACGACATCGTCTGCGCCAGCGAGGACTTCGGCATCGATTTTGAGGCCGAGGTGGCGGTGGTCACCGGCGATGTGGCCATGGGCAGTTCGCCCGACGAGGCGCTCGAAGGCATCCGCCTGCTGATGCTGGCCAACGACGTGAGCCTGCGCAACCTGATCCCGGCCGAGCTGGCCAAGGGCTTCGGCTTCTTCCAGAGCAAGCCAGCCACCGCCTTCAGCCCGGTGGCGGTGACGCCCGACGAACTCGGCGGCGCCTGGAAGGGCGGCCGCGTGCACCTGAACCTGGAGTCGGTGTGGAACGGCAAGCGCGTCGGCCTGTGCGATGCCGGCGACGAGATGACCTTCCACTTCGGCCAGCTGATCGCGCACATCTGCAGGACGCGCAACGTGCGCGCCGGCAGCATCGTGGGCAGCGGCACGGTGAGCAACAAGGACTGGTCGCGCGGCTACAGCTGCATCGCCGAGAAGCGCGCCATCGAAACCATCGAGTCGGGCACGCCGAAGACCGAGTTCATGCGCTACGGCGACCGCATCCGCATCGAGATGAAGGGCTCCGACGGCATGAGCCTGTTCGGCGCGATCGACCAGCGCGTGGCGCCCATGCCGAACTGAGCGGTCAGGTGTCGTAGATCGTCTGCAGTGATTCGAAGCCCTTGACCTCGATCGGGTTGCCCGACGGGTCGCGGAAGAACATCGTCCACTGCTCGCCGGGCTGGCCGGCGAAGCGCAACTGCGGCTCGAGCACGAAGGCGGTGCCGGCGTCCGTCAGCCGCTTCGCCAGCGCCTGCCAGTCGTCGCGCTGCAGCACCAGGCCCAGGTGCGGCATGGGCACGAGCTTGTCGCCGACGCGGCCGGTGTCGGTGGTGCGGAACGGCTCGCCCAGGTGCAGCGAGAGCTGGTGGCCGAAGAAGTCGAAATCGACCCAGGTGTCGGTGCTGCGGCCCTCGCGGCAGCCGAGCACGCCGCCGTAGAACGCGCGTGCGGCGTCGAGATCCGTGACATGGTAGGCGAGGTGGAAGAGGGCTTTCATCGCGGACGGCCTTGGTTTTCATGGCATCGTAAGACCATGAGCCCGCCGGGCCGCCCCAAGGGCGAATCCTGCAGGGCATAGCCCGAAGGTTTACACCATGAGCGCCGAACTGCCACCCACCTTCAAGGTCGTCACCGTCTGGCTGCTGGCGGGCGTGGTGCTGTTCCTGGGCGTGCAGTGGTGGCAACACCGGGCCCAGCAGGCGCGCTTCACCAGTGGCGACGACGTCATCGAGATCCGCCGCGGGCCCGACGGGCACTACCACTGGCCCGGCTCCATCGAGGGCCGCGAGGTCGATTTCCTCGTCGACACCGGCGCCACCGGCACCGCGATCTCGGCATCGCTCGCGCGTGATCTCGGGCTGCGCGCGATCGACACCGTGCAGTCCAGCACCGCCGGCGGCGTGGTCACCGGCGAGGTGGTGCGTGCCGACATCAGCTTGCGCGGCGGCTTCCGTGCGGATCGACTGCCGGTGGTGGCGCTGCAGGGGCTGAGCGACCGGCCGCTTCTGGGCATGGACGTGCTGGGCCGACTCAAATGGCAGCAAGACGACGGCGTGCTGCGCATCGACCTGCGCTCGCTGGGCACGCGCTAAGCTGCACCCATGCGCTGGTTTCGATTCTTTCGCCGCGGGCTCGCGCCGCTGAGCCTGGTACTGGCGTTCGGCGCCCTCGCCCAGGCGCCCGCCACCGACTGCCCGGCGCCCCCCTCGCCCCCCAGCGCCGAAGAGATCCGCGCCGGCATGGCCCAGGCGCGCGATCGCGGCTTCCTGTGGCGCATCCAGAAGGACGGAGCCGAGTCCTACCTCTACGGCACCGTGCACGTAGCGCGCCTGCCCTGGATGTTCCCCGGCCCGCGGGTGCGCGAGGCGCTGGCCGCCAGCGCCACGGTGGCGCTGGAGCTCGACCTGCTCGACCCCGACATCCAGCGCCGCATGACCGCCGGCGTGGCCGCCAAGGCGGGCGATGCACTGCCGGCCTCGCTGCAGCAGCGGCTGGCGAAGCGGGCGCGGGCCGAGTGCGTGGAGCCGGAGCAGCTCTCCGGCATGAAGCCGGAGTTCCAGATCGCCACGCTGTCGATGCTGGCCGGCCGCCGCAGCGGCCTGGAGCCGGGCTTCGGCGTCGATCTGTTCCTGTCCAACCTGGCGCGCCGCGAGGGCAAGCCGGTGGTCTCGCTGGAGACGGTCGACGAGCAGCTGCGCGCGCTGGCCGCCCGCAACCGCGCCGAGGCGATGGAGCTGGTGGGCAGCACGCTCGACGAGCTCGACAGCGGCCGCGCGCAGCTGATGCTCGCCCACATCGCGCAACTGTGGGCCGCCGGCGACCATGCGCGGCTGGCGCGCTACGAAGAATGGTGCGAGTGCCAGCGCACGCCCGCCGAGGCCGCCGCGATGCGCCGGCTGCTGGAGGGGCGCAACCCGGCGCTGGCCACCCGCATCGACGCACTGCACCGCGGCGGCAAGCGCGTCTTCGCGGCGGTGGGAAGCCTGCACATGACGGGCCCGCGCGGGCTGCCGGCGCTGATGGCGCAGCGCGGCTACCGCGTCGAGCGCGTCGTGCTCGAAACGCCTGCGCCGGACCTGCTCGCGCTGTGGGACTTCGCCGACCCGGCGGCCTCCGAGGCGCGCTTTCGCGAGCGCCTGGACGACGCCTCCCACGAAGTGAACCTCTCCCTGCGCACGCAGATCGCCCGCACGCACAGCCTGCGCGGCCAGTTCGCGCAAGCGCACCAGCTGCTCGATGGTGTCGACGCCGAGCTGGCTGCCACCGGCGCCGAGCCGCGTGTGCGCTCGCTGCTCGAACGCGGCCGCACCTGGCGTTCGGCTCGCGAGCCGGCCAAGGCGCGGCCGCTGTTTCATCAGGCGGCGCAGCAGGCGCGCGCTGCCGGGCTGGAATACCTGCACGTCGATGCCTTGCACATGGTCGCGCTGGTCGAGACCACCGCCGAGGCGCAGCTCGACTGGAACCGCCGTGCGCTGGCCGCAGCCCGCGAGTCGCGTGACCCGCAGGCGCGGCGCTGGGAGGCGTCGTTGTCGCACAACATCGGCTACACGCTGCACGAGGCGGGCCGCCACGACGAAGCGCTGCAGGCCTTTCGCGATGCGCTGGCCGCACGCCAGCGCGACGGCGCCGCGCCGGCTCGGCAACGCGAGGCGCGCTGGATGGTGGCGTGGGAGCTGCGAGCGCTGCGCCGCCACGACGAGGCACTGACCCAGCTGCGCGAACTGGAGCGGGATCTCGCCGCCGCCGGCGCAACCGATGGCTTCGTACCGGAAGAAATCGCCGAGAACCTGCTGGCGCTGGGCCAGGCCGAGCAGGCCAAGCCCTACTTCGCCCAGGCGCATGCGCTGCTGTCGCGCGACGAATCGGCCGACCGGCCCGACGACGCCCGGCTGGCACGGCTGCTGGAGCTGTCGCGCTGAGCCGATCGCAACCGGCACGCGGCAGGGGCACAATGGATCGGGCACGCCGTGCCAGAAAAACATCACCGACAAAGGAGACTCCATGGCCGATGCCGCCGCCTTCACCAAGCTGGTTCCCGGATTCGACTTCCTGCAGGGCCTGGTCAAGAACGCCGGCTCCGCGCTGCCCAACATCGGGCAGTGGGTGGCGCCCACGCTGAACCCAGAAGAACTGGAAAAGCGCATCGAGGAACTGCGCACGGTGCAGTTCTGGCTGGAGCAGAACGCCCGCATGCTCGGCGCCACGATCCAGGCGCTGGAGGTGCAGCGCATGACGCTGTCCACGCTGAAGACGATGAACGTGCAGATGGACGATCTGCGTGAATCGCTGACGCTGCGCGTGCCCACGCCGGCGGCAGCAGAGGCCGAAGAGAGGCCGGCGCAAGCCGCGGCCGCGCCGCGCAAGGCGAAGGCAGCGCCGCGCAAGTCGGCCGCCGCGTCGAACCAGCCGCCGCAGGCGGTCGACCCGATGCAATGGTGGGGCGCGCTGACCAAGCAGTTCACCCAGCTGGCCGCCACGGCGATGAAGGACAGCGCCACCGACGCCGCCAAGAACCTGGCCGGCACGATGGTCAAGCAGAGCTTCGACGCGGCCAGCCAGACGATGAAGAAGGCCGCCTCGGTGCCGGGCAAGGTGGCGCGCGGCGCCGGCGCGGCGGCGCGCACCGCCACGCGCAAGTCGATCTCGCGCAAGAAGGGCGCGCCTTGATCCGGGCAGACTGACCCACGCCCCGATGAAGACCTTCCTGCAGGCCCATGCCACGCACCCCGACTGGCGCTATGCGCTGGCGATGGTGCAGCCGCAGCTGCAGGCACAGCAGCGCGAGCGCGTACCGTACGCGCCGACGCTGGGCTGGGTCTACCTCACCGACCACTACGCCGCGCAGGCCGAGGCGCTGCTCGCCGAGCTGAAGCAGCACTGGCCCGGCGTGGCCTGGGTGGGTGCGGTGGGCATCGGCGTCGCCGCCAGCGGCGTCGAGTACTTCGACGAGCCGGCACTGTCGGTGATGCTCGCCGAGCTGCCGCGCGAGCAGTTCCGCGTCTTCTCCGGGGCCATGCCGCTGGCCGGCTTCGCGGCGCACACCGCGCAGGTGCATGCCGACCCGAACACGCAGGACCTGGCCGAGCTGGTGGCCGACATGAGCGACCGCACCGCCACCGGCTACCTGTTCGGCGGCCTGGCCTCGGCGCGCAGCCGCACGCTGCACATCGCCGACACGGTGCTGCAGGGCGGCCTGTCCGGCGTGGCTTTCGCGGCCGGCACGGGCCTGGTGTCGCGTGTCACGCAGGGCTGCCAGCCGGTCGGCCGGCTGCGCACGATCACCGGCTCCAGCAACAACGTCATCACCTCGCTGGACGGCGAGGGCGCGCTCGACTGCCTGCTCGCCGACCTGGGCCTGGCCGGGCGCGAGCCGCGCGACGCGCTGCCGCAGATCCGCCAGACGCTGGTCGGCCTGTCCGACCCCGCTGATCGCGACGACGGCGTGTCCGCGTCGCACCGCGGCGCCTTCGGCCCCGACACCCGCGTGCGCCACCTGATCGGGCTGGACCCGGCGCGCCGCGGCATTGCCATCGGCGACACGGCGCCCGAGGGCCTGCAGCTGGCTTTCTGCCAGCGCAACACCGAGGCCGCGAAACGCGACCTGGTTCGCATCTGCGCCGAGATCCGCGAGGAGCTCGAACCCGAGGAGATGCCACTGCCCGCCGGCGTGCCCGAAGCCGCGGCCGAGCCCGCCGTCGCCGCCATCGCCGGTGCGGTGTATGTCAGCTGCTCCGGCCGCGGCGGGCCGCACTTCGGCGCGCCGTCTGCCGAGTTGGCCATCGTGCGGCGTGCGCTGGGCGACGTGCCGCTGGTCGGTTTCTTCGCCGCCGGCGAGATCGCCCGCCACCACGTCTACGGCTACACGGGCGTGCTGACCGTGTTCACCGCCACGCGATGACGGTGCTGCGCGGCGAGCGCGTCACGCTGCGCCCCTGGCGCGACGACGATCTCGCGCCGTTCGCCGCACTGAACGACGACCCCGAAGTGATGCAGCACCTCAGCGGCCGCTTGAGCCGCGAGGACAGCGACGCGATGGTGGCGCGCATCCGCGAGCATTTCGATCGCCAGGGCTTCGGCCTGTGGGCGCTGGACGTGCCCGGGCTAGGCTTCGCCGGCTTCGTGGGGCTGAGCGCGCAGGTGCCGTTCGAGATCGGGGTGCCGGGCATCGTGGCCCACCCGCACGAGATCGGCTGGCGCCTGGCCCGCGCGGCCTGGGGCCACGGCTACGCCACCGAGGCCGCCACGCTGGCGCTGCGCCACGCACTCGCGCACCTGCACCTGCCGCAGGTGGTGTCGTTCACGGTGCCGGCCAACCAGGCCTCGCAGCGCGTGATGCAGCGCATCGGCCTGACGCTGCGCGGCGAGTTCGACCACCCGCGCTTCCCCGAAGGCCACCGGCTGCGCCGCCACGTGCTCTATGCGGCCGACGCGCCGGACCGCGCCGCGGCGGAGATGCCCTGACATGGCGCCGCCACGCATCCCGCCGATCCACTGCCTGCTCAGCTTCGAGGCCCTGGCACGGCTGCGCAGCGTCACGCTGGCGGCCGACGAGCTGAACGTCACGCCCAGCGCGGTGAGCCACCGCATGCGCCAGCTCGAATCACAGCTCGGCGTGCGGCTGTTCGGCCGCGGCGACTTCACGCTCAGTGCGGAGGGCGCCGCCTATCTCGTCCAGGTGCGGCAGGGCCTGCAGGCGCTGCAGCAGGTGCCGGGCCCCGGCGCCGGCAGCGGCACGACGCGGCTGCGCCTGGCGGTCACGCCGACCTTCTCTCGCCAGATGCTGATGCCGCGGCTGGCGCTGTTCCGCCACGCCTACCCGGACGTCGAGCTGATCCTGCAGGTGTCGATTCCGCTGATGGACACCAAGGCCGAAGACGCCGACCTGGAGATCCGCTACGGCAGCGGGCCCTACGCAGGTGTCGAGCAGGAGCGCATCCTCGTCGATCAGATCGTGCCGGCCTGCAGCCCCGAGTACCTGCACGAGGCCGGCCCCTTCGAGGGCTTCGACACGCTCGAGCAGGTCGGCCGGGCCCGGCTGATCCGCAGCCCGCTGGAACCCTGGAACACCTGGTTCGCCGCCTGCGGCATCGCACTGCCCGAGCCGCGCGAGGGTGCCCAGTTCAACGACGTCGGCCTGATGCTCGACGCGGCCGCCGCCGGCTTCGGCGTCACCCTGCTGCGCCTCAAGCTCGGTCATGAATGGCTCGACAGCGGCCGCCTGGTGCGCCTGTCGCCGCGCTCGGTGGCCTCGCCGCACCACCATTTCCTGTGCTGGAAGCCCGGCGCGATGCAGCGATGGGAGTGCGCCGCCTTCGCCGACTGGTTGAGGCAGTCGCTGGCCTGAACGCCATGGCGCCCGCAGCGGGCTGAAATTTCCTCACGCGCGCCGACAAGAACCTTCACGCGGACGGGGTACCGGGCGGCGTTACAGTGCACGCTGCCCACTGAACACCCGCAACGGAGAGCTGCCGTGAATGCCCCTTCGAGCTTCGAAACCGGTACGCCCTCCACGCTGGGTGCGTCGGCCGACCGCAAGACGCGCCGTGCCGAGGTGGTGGCCGAACTCTCGGCCGTGTTGCCTGCGCATGCGCTGCTGTGGCACAGCGAGGACACCGTCCCCTATGAATGCGACGGCCTGACCGCCTACCGCGCGCAGCCGCTGGCCGTGGCGCTGCCCGAGACCGAAGAGCAGGTGGCCGCCGTGCTGCGCACCTGCCATCGCCTGAACGTGCCGGTGGTGGCGCGTGGCGCCGGCACCGGGCTCTCGGGCGGCGCGCTGCCGCACAAGCTGGGCGTGACGATGAGCCTGGCCAAGTTCAACAGGATCGTCTCGATCGACCGCGCCTCGCGCACGGCTCGCGTGCAATGCGGCGTGCGCAACCTGGCGATCAGCGAGGCGGTGGCGCCGCTGGGCCTGTACTACGCGCCCGACCCGTCGAGCCAGATCGCCTGCACCATCGGCGGCAACGTCGCCGAGAACTCCGGCGGCGTGCATTGCCTGAAGTACGGCCTGACGCTGCACAACGTGCTGCGCGTGCGCGGCTTCACCGTCGAGGGCGAGGCGGTGGAGTTCGGCTCCGAGGCGCTCGACGCCGCCGGTCTCGACCTGATGGGCGTGCTGGTGGGCAGCGAGGGCATGCTCGCCGTGACCACGGAAGTGACCGTGAAGCTCGTGCCCAAGCCGCTGCTGGCGCGCTGCATCATGGCCAGCTTCGACGACATGCGAAAGGCCGGCGACGCGGTGGCCAGCGTGATTGCTGCCGGCATCATCCCGGCTGGCCTGGAGATGATGGACAAGCCGATGACCGCCGCCGTCGAGGACTACGTTCACGCCGGCTACGACCTCGACGCCGAGGCCATCCTGCTGTGCGAGAGCGACGGCACGCCCGAAGAGGTGGAAGAAGAGATCGGCCGCATGGTCGAGGTGCTGCAGCGCTGCGGCGCCACCGCCATCTCGGTCAGCGAGGACGAGGCGCAGCGGCTGAAGTTCTGGAGCGGGCGCAAGAACGCCTTCCCGGCGTCGGGCCGCATCAGCCCCGACTACATGTGCATGGACTCGACCATCCCGCGCAAGCGCCTGGCCGACATCCTGCTGGCGATCCAGGAGATGGAGAAGAAGTACCAGCTGCGCTGTGCCAACGTGTTCCATGCCGGCGACGGCAACCTGCACCCGCTGATCCTGTTCGATGCCAACGACCCCGACCAGATGCACCGCTGCGAGCTGTTCGGCGCCGACATCCTGGAGACCAGCGTGCGCATGGGCGGCACGGTGACCGGCGAGCACGGCGTGGGCATCGAGAAGCTCAGCTCGATGTGCGTGCAGTTCGCGCCGGCCGAGCGGGAGCAGATGCTCTCGCTCAAGCGCGCCTTCGACCCGAAGGAACTGCTCAACCCGGGCAAGGTGATTCCGACGCTGCACCGGTGTGCGGAGTACGGGAAGATGCACGTCTCTCGCGGGCTGCTTCCCTTTGCCGACATTCCCCGCTTCTGATGTTCGCTGACGTGATGTTGGTTCAGTTTGCAGCAGCCCGCCGGTCTCGCCCGGCCGGCGAGATCCTTTCTTCTGCTGGCCCAGAAGAAAGGACCCAAAGAAGAGGGCCCGAACACGATCGGGCTGCTGCACGTGGCCAGAGAGTTCGGTTGTTGAAGGCTGAAGCCCTTCGAACCGAAGGATCGTCCAACACACGCTCGGTGCTCCGGGTCGGCACGGCCAGGAACAGCCGCCTCGGGTCTGCTGCCAGCACAACCAACCGAATCGTGTTCCAGGCCCTTTGCTTTGGTGACTTTCATTTGGGCCAGCAAATGAAAGTTACCGCCGGCCGGGCGCGACCGGCGGGCTGTCTCGCAAACCATCAATGGCGGATCTTGTAGCCCGTACGGAGCAAGTGCAAAGCAACCCCGCTGACGACCAAGAAGCTGGTCCCCACGACGCCCAGGCTGAACCAAGGCGACACATCACTCACCCCGAAGAACCCCCGCCGAAACCCGTCGATCATGTAGAAGAACGGATTCAGATGGCTCACCGTCTGCCAGAACGAAGGCAGCGAGTGCACCGAATAGAAGACGCCCGAGAGAAACGTCATCGGCATGATGATGAAGTTCTGGAAGCCCGCCATCTGGTCGAACTTCTCCGCCCACAGCCCGGCGATCAGCCCCAGGGACCCCAGCATGCCGGCCCCGAGGAACGCGAAGATCACGATCCACCAAGGCTCCACCGCGTGCAGCGGCGCGAACCACAGTGTGACCAGCAGCACGCCGCTGCCGACCACCAGCCCGCGCACCATCGATGCCCCGACGTAGGCCACGAACCAGGCCCAGTGCGACAGCGGCGCCACCAGCAGGAACACCAGGTTGCCGGTGATCTTGCTCTGGATGAGCGAGGAGCTGCTGTTGGCGAAGGCGTTCTGCAGCACGCTCATCATCACCAGGCCGGGGATGAGGAAGCTGGTGTAGCCGATGCTGTCGAACACCTTCACGTGGTCTTCGAGCACGTGGCCGAAGATCAGCAGGTACAGCACCGCGGTGAGCACCGGTGCCGCGACGGTCTGAAAGCTGACCTTCCAGAAGCGCAGCACCTCCTTGTAGAGCAGCGTGCGAGCGCCCGACAACGCGCCGTTCATGCGGCCACCCGCTCGGGCTCGCCCTGCATGATCTCGAGGAACACGTCCTCCAGGTCGGCACGGCCAATCTCCAGGTCTTCGGGCTGCCCCCCGGCCTCGCGCAGCGTGGCCAGGATGGCCTCGACCTCGCGCGCGTCGTGCGCCTTGATCTGCACGATGCGCCCGGTCACGCGCGACTGCGCCGCCAGCGAGGCCGGCAGCGGCGTGTCCATCTTGAAGCGCAGCATGGTGCTGGCGCGGCCGGCGAGCAGCGCCGAGGTGCGGTCCAGCGCGACCACGCGGCCCTGCTTGAGCATCGCGATGCGACCGCACAGCGCCTCGGCCTCTTCCAGGTAGTGCGTGGTCAGCAGCACCGTGTGGCCTTCCTTGTTCAGGCGTGCGACGAACTGCCACAGCGTCTGACGCAGTTCCACGTCGACGCCGGCGGTGGGCTCGTCGAGCACGATCACCGGCGGTCGGTGCACCAGTGCCTGCGCCACCAGCACGCGGCGCTTCATGCCGCCGGAGAGCTGGCGCATGTTGGCGTCGGCCTTGTCGGCCAGGCCCAGGTGGGCGAGCAACTCGTCGATCCAGGCGTCGTTGTGATGCACGCCGAAGTAGCCGCTCTGGATGCGCAGCGCCTCGCGCACACTGAAGAAGGGGTCGAAGACCAGCTCCTGCGGCACGATGCCCAGGCTGCGGCGCGCGGCAGCGTAGTCGGTCACGACATCGTGGCCCATCACCGTCACGCGGCCCCGCGTCGCGCGGCTGAGGCCGGCAAGGATGCTGATCAGTGTGGTCTTGCCGGCGCCGTTGGGGCCGAGCAGGCCGAAGAACTCGCCGGCCTGGATGTCGAAGCTGACGTCGGTCAAGGCGTGGACGTCGCCACGGGCGCCGCTGAAGGTCTTGGCGACGCTCTGGAAGGAAATGGCTGGCATGGGCGGCAGATTGTAGGCAGCGTGTTCCCGGCTTGCCGGGCGCTGCCCATTAGGGGCGACGCTCGTGTGCCGCGCTGGCGAAGGGTGCTAGATTCCCGCCACCCACTGCAGGCACCCATGGCCACGCAAGCCAAAAAACCGCGCCGCACGGCCGAACGCATCCTGGAGGTCACGCTCGAGCTGTTCAATCGCTTCGGCGAGCCGAACGTCTCGACGACGCTGATCTCCGCCGAGCTGAACATCAGCCCAGGGAACCTCTACTACCACTACCCGGCCAAGGACGAGCTGATCAACAGCCTGTTCGACCGCTACGAGAAGTCGCTCGGCGAGCTGCTGCAGGCCGCCGACCAGGTGCGCAACGTCGAGGACGCCTGGCTGCTGTTCCACATGCTCTTCGAGCTGATCTGGCAGTACCGCTTCCTGTACCGCGACCTGAACGATCTGCTCTCCAAGAACCGCCGCCTGGAGACGCATTTCCAGTTCGTGCTGCGCAACAAGAACCAGGCCATCCAGGCGGTGATCGCCGGCCTGGTGCGCGGCGGCGCGATGAAGATCGAGCCGCGCGACATCGAACCCGTGGCCACCGCGATGGCGGTGGTGCTGACCTACTGGCTGAGCTACGAGTACGTGCGCGACCCGCGCCGCGCGCTCGAGCCCGAGTCGGCCGGCGCGGCGCTGATGCGCGGCGCCTTCCACGTGCTCAGCCTGCTGATCCCCTACCTCGAGCCCTCGCAGCGCGAGCACCTGCACGCGCTGGTGGGCCACTACAACAAGAACTGACGCTGCTGCAGCAAACCCAGGAGACACCAACATGGCCAAATGGACCGCCTTCCCGCACGACGCCTCTGACTACACCTACGACGCCGCGGCGCTCAAGAAGAAGTGGACGCGCCTGCACGGCGGCGATGCCGAGCCGCTGCCCACCGACGCCAAGGTGCTGGCGGCCTGGTCGCTGTTCCATGCTGGCGAGTTCCAGAAGGCCTACGACGCCGGCCTGAAGGCGGGCGGCGCCGGCATCACGGTGGCCAACAAGGCAATGTCCATCTACGCCAACTACCTCGAGAAGAGCGAGAAGACGCGCCTGGCGATGTTCATGGAAGTCTCCGAGCGTGCCGAGGCCCAGCAGGCCGAGGAGCCGAAGAACCCGAACGCGTACTACTGGCAGGCCTACGCGCTGGGCCGCTACAGCCAGGGCATCAGCGTCGCCAAGGCGCTGGCGCAGGGCCTGGGCAGCAAGGTGAAGACCGCGCTGGAAACCGCCATCAAGCTGCAGCCTCGCCATGCCGACGCGCACATCGCGCTGGGCGCCTTCCACGCCGAGGTGATCGACAAGGTGGGCTCGCTGCTCGGCCGCACCCAGGGCGCCAGCAAGGACCAGGGCCTGCTGATGTACAAGACCGCGCTCAAGCTGAACCCGAACTCGGCGATCGCGATGGTCGAATACGCCAACGGCCTGGTCATGCTCGAGGGCGACAAGAAGATGAAGGAAGCCGAGAAGCTCTATGCCGACGCGGCTGCCTTCGACCCGGCCGACGCCATGGAGCGGCTGGACGTCGAGATGGCCAAGGCCGAGCTCGAGGATTGAGTCGGTTCAACGCGCGCGGGTGAGTACCGCACGCGCCGCCGCCGCCATCAGCACGGCGAACAGCGCCACCGCCCACAGCGCTGTGGTCAACGAACTCCAGCGCGCCAGCGCGCCGATCAGCGGCGGGCCGACCATGAAGCCGAGGTAGCCCACCGACGACACCGCGGCCACGCCGTGCGCCGCAGCCACGCCGGGCACCTGCGCAGCGGCGGCGAACAGCACCGGCACCACGTTGGCCAGGCCCAGGCCGACGAGCATGAAGCCCAGCAGCGCTGCCCACGGCGCGGCCACGGTCAGCGCGAGTGCCATGCCCAGCGCGGCCACTGCCCCCGACAGGCGCAACAGCGCCGTCGAGCTGAGGCGTTCGCGCACGCGGTCGCCGAACAGCCGGCCGATCGCCATTGCGGCGCTGAAGGCGGCGAAGCCG